>ENA-ORXM01000628-ORXM01000628.1-marine-metagenome-genome-assembly--contig:-NODE-628-length-59066-cov-6.905830_pt1 | contig 59066 bp, 49 predicted proteins | sample MGYA00237867_ERZ511480 | MGnify/ENA primary metagenome ERZ511480 (study PRJEB26309, sample SAMN06266103) | marine metagenome | isolation source: Algal blade | place: United Kingdom:Sidmouth, United...
GAGAAAGTCTTACGGTCCTTATGAAACAAAACGTAGTCCTGACTCTGGTAGTTATAGCTATAAAGAAGGCCGTGGACGTAAAAAGAGGAAGGTTCGCGTAACGTATAACTGCGCTTCAGAAAGCACGACTCCTGCGGAAACTCAAACATGTACGCCGGCAGAAACAGAAACGCGCTATAGCGGTTATATGTATCACCAAGGCGAAACGCCGCCTGACACATCAGGTGATTGGAAAGAAGGCGAGTTCGACGTACCCGCAAATATTTCAAGCCGCGCTCAATGCGATGCTTTGCACGAAGCTAATGTAGAGGTTTTTACAATCGGCTTTGCTTTGGTTCCTGGCCAATTTGAGACAAATGAATGGGCCAACAGACCCGGCGCCTATTCGCCTAGTCCAAGAAACAGCGACTACAGTTACTCTGACTCCGTTGAGAGTACAAATTTAGCCAAAGGCATGTTGCAATATTGCGCAAGTAAAGATGAGAATTTCATCACAGCGGATGACGTGACAGCCTTGGAAGTTGCTTTTGATCGCATTGGTAATACAATCATTAAAGAAATCATCCGTATCTCTTCTTAAATACGGATAAAATCACGCATTGAAAAAGGCCGAGTCGCATGACCCGGCCTTTTCTTTTTGAAAATAGACTAAATGACTAGCCAACAATTTCGTCATCAGTGAAGAAGAATTTGATCTCTTCTGCCGCCGTCTCAGGCGCGTCTGACCCGTGAACCGTATTGGCGTCAATGCTCTGTGCAAATTCAGCGCGGATAGTTCCTGCATCAGCTTCGGCAGGGTTCGTCGCGCCCATGACTTTACGATACTCAGCAATCGCATTTTCGCCCTCAAGGACTTGTACGACGACAGGGCCGGACATCATGAATTTTACAAGATCCCCATAGAACGGACGCTCTTTGTGAACCGCATAGAAACCGCCGGCTTGCTCTTCTGAGAGCTGAACGCGTTTCTGCGCGACAATACGAAGGCCTGCCTCTTCAATCTTGGCGTTGACTTTACCTGTGATATTACGCGCTGTCGCGTCAGGTTTGATAATAGAGAATGTGCGTTGAACAGCCATGGAAAGCTCCTGTTAGTGGCAGTTGAGTCTAATTTGCGCACCCGATAACGGCGGATTGACTATATGTAAAGGACTGTTAGTCAGCATCCGTGCTTCATATCAATGATTTAACATATCGCATAGAAGGCCGCCCGCTCTTTACCCAGGCCACTTTGGCAATATCGCAAGGCCATAAAGTCGGTCTCGTCGGGCGGAACGGAACGGGGAAATCCACCCTGTTCAGACTCATCAAAGGCGATATTTCGCCTGATGATGGCGAAATAAACTTACGCAAAAACATGCGCTTAGGCGCAGTTGATCAAGAAGTCCCGAGCGGCCCGCAAAGCCTTATGGCGACGGTCTTAGCCGCCGATAAAGAACGCTCAGCCCTTCTGGCGGAAGCAGAGACAGCCAAAGATCCGCTGCGTATTGCCGCAATTCACACAAGGTTGGCCGATATTGACGCCTATAGCGCCGAAGCTCGCGCGGGATCTATTTTATCAGGACTCGGGTTTTCAGGCGAAGACCAGCAACGTCCCTGCTCTGATTTTTCAGGTGGATGGCGCATGAGAGTCGCCCTCGCCGCGATGTTGTTTGCCAAGCCTGATATGCTGTTGCTAGATGAACCGACCAACTATTTAGACATTGAAGGCGCTGTATGGCTCGAATCCCATATACGCACCTATGCCGGTACAGCCCTGATTGTGTCTCATGACAGGGACTTTCTTAACAAAGCTGTCACCCATATTGCTCACCTGCGCGATGGCAAATTATTCAGCTATACAGGCGGATATGATCGTTTTGAGGCGACACTCGCTGAGCAAAACCGCCTAAACATGACCCTTCTAGCGAAACAAGAGGATGAACGCCGCAGGCTCGAAGCCTTTGTCATCCGAAATCGCGCACAAGCCAGTAAAGCCAAGCAAGCCCAATCGCGCGTCAAGCGGCTAGAGAAAATGCAGCCTGTCGCCACAATTATCAGCGACCCTATTGCTCCCATAGATCTACCAGGACCGGAGCGTTCGCTAAGCCCGCCTATTATACGCTTTGATGATGTGAAATTAGGTTACACGGAGGACGTCACAATTCTGCGTAATCTCAGCCAACGCATTGACCCTGATGACCGCATTGGAATTTTAGGTAAAAACGGCGAAGGAAAATCCACCTTTGCGAAAGCGGTTATGGGAGACCTTCTTCCGCAAGAGGGCTTCATAAAACGCCATAAGAAATTACGGATTGGATATTTTGCACAGCACCAGATTGACGCGCTTAATCCTCGCGCCTCTGCCTACAACCATATTCTTGAATTAATGCCCGACGCAACAGAGGCCCAGAGACGGGCTAGATTAGCGCGATTTGGCCTCGGGGAGAAAAATGCAGAAACCCCGGCAGGTGATTTATCAGGCGGCGAAAAAGCTAGGCTTCTATTCTCACTTGTCGGATTTCACAAACCTCATCTCCTTGTGCTAGATGAACCTGCAAACCATCTGGACATTGATAGCCGGGCAGAATTGATAAAATCGCTCAATGCTTATGAGGGTGCCGTCCTTATCATCTCTCATGACAGGAACCTGCTGGAAGCCGTGGTGGATCGTCTCTGGCTCGTCGATAAAGGCACTGTGAGCACCTATGACGGGTCTTTAGAGGATTACCGCGCTTTACAACTTGAGAAAAACCGTTCCGAGCGAAAGCAAAATACAGGCGAAGCCGATGCCCGTAAGCAATCCCGTAGGGACTCTGCCGAAGCCCGAAAACGTCTCGCGCCGCTAAAGAAGAAATATGAACATTTGGAAGCTCAAATCGCAAAAGTAAAAAAACGCATCCCGATCATTGAAAAAGAACTTTCTGTTAGTAACATCTTTACCACAAACCCTGATAAGGCCGTGAAACTCGGTCAAGAAAGGGCAGAGATTTTACGGATAATTGAGACACTAGAAATGAGTTGGTTGGAGGCTGTCGAAAGATACGAATCTGCCAAAAACACTGAGGGTCTTGATTAGGTATGAGTATAGAGGTGTGCGGGCTGCGCACCAATAGTGAGTGGACTTTATGTTAACAGGCCGACTTATTCGTGATAACGACGCGCAGCTTCAATTTGACGTTATGTCTTGGCTGATAAACCGCTACGGGCCGCCACAGAAACCAAAAGTTCCCTCACCTTTGCAAAGACCTGAACAACTCTCCACACTAAGTTGGCAAAGTGATGATACGCGGAATGTTCATGAGTGGGCGATAGATAATTTCGAGCAGATCAAAAATGATTGCGGTATTAGTGAGTGGTCTGTTCAAATCGCGCCGCAAGCTGATAATACCCATAGCGGCAAACATATGTCGTTTAGTCAAGATTGGAATGTTACCAGCAAAGATCCATATTATGTCGATGGCTATGGCCGCCCGATTATCCACTATGACCCCCTTCAATGCGATGCGCCAGGATATTTTGCGGCGCGTATTATTTTGAAACTCGCTGAAATTAAGTTGATGAGTTTTACCCCTGAGCGGGAGGTTTCTCCGCTAGAATCTAAAATCATGACGCTAACTGCGGCGTCTTATATGCGCCAAGGCTTTACATTGGCGGCGTTGCCTCAAATGGTGAAGGCGTACTTTTCTACTGATGATAAAGCCGCAGAGGTAAATCGCCGTATCATCACAAATAGTCTAGCGGTCTCAACCTGCACAATATTGCTCTCACACAGACTAACAACTGAACAAATTGTGGCGACCTATGGCACAGTAATGACGAAACGCTTTAGAAAAAAAATACGCCCCGCTTGTAAACAAATTGAGACATATGAGTCTGAGATTAAACTGATGAGATTACGGGTTAGCCCGCCAAGTCAACATGTTGCTAACGCAGACAACGCCGCTGCGGCGTAAGGCATTAGCGGCAAACGACCTCTTGCACATAGCCTTCACGGTCCAGCTCAATCGTCAAGCGGCTCTCATCAACAGGACCAAGCTGTATCCGGTCTGAAACGGTTTGTATCGACGGCGCATAAAGCACTTGATCCGTCAGATAGTCACGAACTTCAAGAAATGGAGGCTCTGGATCTATACCTTCAATATATCCGCCATCAAAGTCTTCCAGAAAAGCTGGTTTTAAAATGCGTTTTCGCCCTGGCAATCCGGCGATATAGATCGCGCCCTCATGTCGCCCTACTAAACCGCGATAAAGTTGCGAACGGCAGGCGTCCACAGCCGGTATCATGGGGGTTGGCGTCGGATTTAAATATTCAGGCCTGACATATTGTCCCTGTCCGGGAGCGGGCCTGTAGGCAGGGTAATTCGGATAGCCTGTGCCTTGGGTAGGCACGCAAGCCGAAACGCCTAATACCGCAAAAATAGAAAGCCAACGAATCATATGTAAACAATAGCAGAAAAACCTTCGAAAAAGTTACGATATAGCACTTACATCTGAATCCTTGACCTTTGTTAACCTATGACTATGTTGCGGCGCTTAAAGCGGGGGACTGTCTCACGCTATTTATTAAAAAGTTGATCTCACTTGAGTTCCGAAATTCAGACCGAAGAAATTGCGGCGGACGCCCCCGTTGATGTAAAATTCAGCGAACTGGGCCTCGACCCTAAAATTCTTAAAGCCCTAGACGATATGGGCTACGAAAAACCGACCCCTATTCAGGCCAAAGCCATTCCGGCAGCATTGAAACAACGCGATGTGCTGGGTATTGCCCAAACAGGAACAGGTAAGACAGGTGCCTTTGTGCTTCCGACAATGCACAAACTGGCCAAAGGCCGCGCGCGCGCGCGCATGCCCCGCTGCGTTATTGTCTGCCCCACGCGAGAACTCGCCGCGCAGGTTGCTGAGAATGTCGAACAATATGGCAAATATTTAAAACTTGAAATGGCGCTTCTAATTGGCGGCGTTAGTTTTGCCGAGCAGGATAAAAAACTCATGCGCGGCGTAGATATTCTGATTGCAACACCGGGACGCCTTCTCGACCAATTTGAGCGTGGTAAAATTCTTATGACAGGCGTTCAGACGCTCGTTGTCGATGAAGCCGACCGCATGCTGGATATGGGCTTTATTCCTGATATCGAACGCATCTTTGAGATGACGCCATTTACGCGTCAGGTGCTCTTCTTCTCAGCCACAATGCCAAGTGAGATTAAACGTCTCGTCGATCAATTCTTGCATCAGCCTGTCTCTATCCAAATTGCGCGCACAAATATGACGGCAAAGACTGTCACGCAAAAAATCGTCCGTATGCCATCCTCAGATTCCAAGCAAAAGAGAGCCGCTCTGCGTTGGTTGATTGAGAATAATGAGGTTGATAACGGCATTGTCTTTTGTAACCGCAAAAAAGACGTCGATATTGTCGCCAAATCACTGACGGTTCACGGTATATCTTCTGCGCCTATCCATGGTGATTTGGCACAATCTTTACGCACAGAGACACTTGAGAAATTTAAGAGTGGTGAAATCAAAATACTCGTCGCCAGTGATGTCGCAGCTCGCGGCTTGGATGTTCCCTCTGTCAGCCATGTTTTCAATTATGATGTGCCAAACCATTCTGAGGACTATGTTCACAGAATTGGCCGTACAGGCCGTGCGGGCCGTAAAGGCGACACCATTATGTTAGTCGCGCGGTTGGACGAGAAAAATTATGCTGAAATTCTCAATCTGATAAATGTGAAGTCGATTGACGAAGTCGAAATCCCTGGCCTTGAAGATTTCCCCAAAGGCGGCGGAAAACGCCGCGGCGGTCGTGATGACAAAAAAGGCCGTGGTCGCGGAAATAATCGTGATAGAAATCGCGGTGGAGGTCGTAAGAGCTCTGAATCGCGCACAAGTCGCCCTCGCCGTGAAGATTCTGTTGAAGACGCGCCAAATGCAGAAGAAAAACCAAAAAAGGCATCATCCCGCCGCGCGGCGCCAAAACGCAAGCCCAAAGATTCAGACGTTCAAGACACAAAGCCCAAAGCAAAAGAGTCTAAGCCTCGCCGAGAAAAAGCTCCGCGTTCTAATAATCGCAATAATAAGCAAGAGGAAAATAAGCGGCCTGAGAATAAGAAACCCGAGAACAATCGCTCAGATAATAAACGTTCTGGCAAGGGCAAAGGCCGTGACCGTAATGGTTTGAAGGAAAATACTGTAGAAGGCTTTGGCGACAGCATGCCGGCTTTTTTCGACTCTAGCCTGAAGTAGACTTTATGCGCTCTAGCAGCTCATCCAAACTCTCAAACATCTCGCCCAACAGTTCATCTGACTCTTGGAGCAGGCAATGCCCTGCCCCTTTCAGGTCCAGTCGCTGACAATTTTGGAAGCGGCTGTCACAAGCGGTTTGATTTACGTCTGTGACAACGAAATGATCGACCTCCGCAGACACAATTGTAACGGGGACATCAATATTCTCTAGATATCCGTCACGGAGTATGTATTCGCTGCTTTCGAAAAATTCAGCGCCCCATTGCGCCGTGACGCCTCCGACACGTTCAGACGGGTTGCGCGTAAAGACAACATCACGGTTTGGCAGGCGTTTTGCGTTGGAGGAACATAGGTCAATATTCGCGACTGAAAGATCCTCATGAAAAGGTTTCCAATTCTCATTGCCTTGCAGATAGTTTTTTGATTTTCCCAAGCGGCGGGCCCAACTCATCAGGTTTTTAGCTTGTGAAAACGACATTTCACCTGCCTTGGGTTCAATGGCAGGCGCCATGAGAAATAAGCCGTCAACCACCCCCGGATGATCGCCAGCCATACGAACCCCGACATGACCGCCAAAGGATATCGCCATAGCTATAATGGGTTGACCTTTTTTGCGGGGTAAGCTCTTGATAAATCCTGCCAAGTCATCAGAATAATCTTTGAAATCATCCACCCATAATTTTTCAGGCTGACTCGCACGGTGACGTTCTGACCCGCCCTGTCCGCGCATATCAATGCCGACGACATGGTACCCTCTGCGTGCCAGCATATCGACATGCTCAGGATACATGCTCATTGTCGCTGTGTAACCTGGCACCATGATGAGTGTGGCTTTAGCCGCCGCGCTATTGCCCGTCTCGCCCCAACGGAGTTTTGTTCCGTCAGCCGCTTCGAATGTGTTCCACGTCCAATCGGGCGGCATATCGGGTAGATCAAAAGCGTCGACCTGCGCCTGATATTCTGGTGATACCTGATAAGGCTCATATTTTTTCTCAGGCCAAAAGAAGAAAGCCAGAGCGGCCAGAATTAGAAACAAGCCAAAAACCTTCAAAACGCGGCTTATTACTTTCATGACGTCTCGTCCGGATAGCCATAGGTCGACTGGTAATGCGGGTCAGTTTGGAAGCCGGAATGCCAACCTGCCAATTTGGGCGCGCGCTCTTGCCACTTTAAATGCCCCGCGCGGTAGCTCGCGTAGTCAAGCGCTGTGATGATAGCCAAATTGCCATAGGTCCAAGGCCCGCCAATCCACTCACAAATTTTCTCCAGCGTCTCGACACTGCGAATAATCGCCGTCTCGTGACGGGTGATCATTTCGTCCCAGTGCAGATCTGGCGGGCGCACAATCTCATAGCGGTAGTTATAGACGGCATCTGCCAAACCATCCCCGAGCGCATGTTGCCACAGGTTCAAAAACTTTGCGTGACCTTCGGCAGGGAGTATAGGCGCTTTGCCAAGGCTGTCTAAATATTGGCAAATAACAGGGCTATCGAAGAGATACTGACCGGGTTGCCATTCCAAAGCAGGGATTTTCCCTAGCGGATTATCACCCGCAACATAGCCATTGGCGCCATTTTTCTTAGGCTGAATTTCTTTAACCTCGATGCCATGCAAGCGCGCCAATATCATGGCTTTGCGGGCATAAGGCGAAATGGGATGGCATATGAGTTTCATGAAATCAGTTTATTCCCATTCAATCGTTCCGGGCGGTTTTGAGGTCACGTCATAGACCACGCGGTTTACGCCGCGCACTTCGTTGATGATACGTGTGGCCGTTTCGCCTAAAAACTCATGACTATAGGGGTAATAATCAGCTGTCATACCGTCTGTGGATGTTACGGCCCGTAGCGCTAAGACATTCTCATAAGTCCGCTCATCCCCCATGACCCCGACGGTTTGAACGGGCAAAATAACAGCAAAAGCCTGCCATATCTCGTTGTAAAGATTGTGCTTTCTGATTTGGTCGAGATAAATCGCATCGGCTTCGCGGAGGATATCGAGGCGGTCTTTACTGATAGCGCCGGGACAGCGAATGGCGAGGCCTGGTCCTGGGAATGGATGACGTTCAACAAAGTCTTTATGCAATCCAAGCTCTTGGCCCAAAGCGCGGACTTCATCTTTGAATAGTTCGCGCAAGGGTTCGACTAATTCCATATCCATGCGGTCGGGTAATCCCCCCACATTATGGTGGGATTTGATGGTCACAGACGGGCCGCCGTCAAAGCTGACCGACTCAATCACATCAGGATAGAGCGTGCCTTGAGCAAGGAATTTAGCGCCGCCAGCCTTTTTGGCTTCACGTTCAAATATATCGATGAAGGTTCCGCCAATAATTTTACGTTTGCGCTCGGGGTCGGACACACCCTCAAGGAGGTTTAAAAACTCATCGCCTGCATCCACATGGATAAGGTTCATGTCATAATGTTCTTTAAAGAGCGAGACGACTTGATCGCTCTCGCCTTTACGCATCATACCCGTATCGACGTAAACACAGGTCAGTTGATCGCCAATGGCTTCGTGTATAAGAACCGCCGCGACAGAACTATCCACACCGCCGGATAATCCGCAAATGACTTTGCCATCCCCCACTTGGTCTTTAATCGCGGCAATCATTTCGCCTTTAAAGGCGGCCATTGTCCAATCGCCTTTAAAACCAGCGATTTTATGGGTGAAGTTATGGAGCATTTTTGCGCCATTGACCGTATGCACGACTTCTGGGTGGAACTGAACGCCGTAAAACTTACGCTTTGAATCAGCGATGGCCGCGAAGGGCGCATGATTAGATTTCCCAATAATTTCAAAACCTTGCGGAATTGAATTCACGCGGTCTCCGTGAGACATCCAGACACGTTCTGTTTTATCCAAACCTTCAAAAAGCTCATTATCGGCCAGAATTTCCAAATCAGCCCGTCCAAACTCTTTATCATCCGAGCTTTCCACAGAACCGCCAAGCTGTTCGCACATGGTTTGCTGACCATAACAAATGCCGAGCACAGGCACGCCCATCTCCCAGACATACTCATCGGCGCGCGGTGTTCCGACGCCTGTGACGCTATTGGGGCCGCCTGATAAGATGATAGCCTTAGGATTAAAGGCTTCAAGCATGGCCTTATCCACACGATTAAAAGGGTGAACCTCGGAATAGACCCCGCTCTCCCTCACCCGTCTTGCGATGAGTTTTGTGACTTGCGAGCCAAAATCGATAATCAACAGCTGTTCGTGTTGCATATCAGTCGTCATGCGTGTCTCTCCATCACGGCAAAGAAAAAGCCATCTGTATTTGTCGATGCAGGGGTCAGCGTTAGCGTGCAACCATCTGCCGACCAAGGCTTAGGCGCATCTACGCCAAATTTCTCTTCCCAGACTTCACCCGCAGACAGCAGAGTGAAATTATCATTATCCTCTAAGAACGCGTAAACCTGCGCTTCGTTTTCTTCAGCGAGCATGGAGCAGGTCACATAAAACATAAGCCCGCCCTTTTTCACAAAGCCCTTGGCACTATTTAGCACAGAGCGTTGTTCATTATTACGGCGCACAAGCGCGTCTTCATTAAGCCGCCATTTTGCATCAGGTTTACGCCGCCATGTGCCAACACCTGTGCAAGGCGCATCAATGAGGACGCGGTCCATTTTGCCGACTAAATCTTTAAGGCCTTCAGAGGGCGGTTGGCGCACCTCGATGATATCAGCCCCTGCCCGTTGCGCGCGCTGATAGAGCGGCGCGAGGCGCCGCTTATCAATATCAAAGCCGTAAACACTGCCTTGGTTTTGCATGTCTGCTGCAAGCGCCAGAGACTTCCCGCCCCCGCCTGCGCAATAATCCAGCACGCTTTCGCCAGGCCGTGCATCCACAAGCAGGCTCACAATTTGCGACCCTTCATCTTGGATTTCAACGGCGCCCGTTTGGTAGCCTTCTTCAATTTGAATATTAGGCAAGCGGCCATCACCTGCCAAAGCTTTGATACGCAAGCCTACAGGCGAAATCGCGCAAGGCTCAGCGCCTTGTTCTTCTAGCTTACCCAATTCCCTCGCAGGATGAGATTTGATAGCATTTATGCGCAAATCGAGCGGAGGGCGGGCCGTCAAAGCCTGTCCTTCGGCCACAGCCTCTTCGCCAAAGTTATTTTCAAAAGCCGGCCAAATCCATTCGGGAACATCAGCCTTCACCCAATCAGGCGCGCCGTCCAGATTTATCGCGCCGCCAAGCTTCGCCAGTTCTTCATCGCTGAGTTTAGACGGCGCATGTTTGTCTCCGTCAAACGCTTCAACAAGCTGCTGAGGAGTCTTGCCGCCCATAAATACAGCTGAGGCCAAAGCCAAAGCCCGCGGCGTTTCACTATCCATACGAAATGCGAGCGAGCTTTTGCAGCGCAAAGCATCATGGACATAATTGCCAATTGCCGAGCGGTCTTTTGATCCTGCAAAACGGTGTGCCTTGCCCCAATCGCGCAGCGCCATAGTCGCAGGTGTCTTGCGGTCAAGGATGTCTTCGAGGACCTCTGCTGCTGCTTGGATACGTCCACCTAATCTCATAGCATTGCCAGTAAAGCTTTAATCACAAGGACGGTAAGTGCCGTGCCACTGAGAACAAATAGAATAAAACGAATTATCACGATATTTTTTGTGTTGTGCCAAATCATATGCACAAAACGCAAAGCCACAAATAACCACGCGATGATAATATTAGTCTGCGCAACCTCGCCTAATAACGTCAGGATTATGCAAACAACATAGAAGATTTGCGGCATCTGAAACTGGTTATTAAAACTATCACTTAAGACACCAAGCTTACCGGGCCACTTGCCTGTTTTCACAACCTCACGCATATCGACCTTGCCGGAACGCGCGCTTACAAATCGGCTAATGCCCATAGTATAAGACAGCGCCAATACCATAAGAGCTTGAACGATTGCAGGTAAGAGAAGCCCTGTTTGGATATCCACGCCTAACTCGGCATCGAATAGTTAGGGGCTTCACGGGCGATATGAACATCATGGACATGGCTCTCGCGCAGACCCGCATTTGTGATTTTGACGAACTCTGCACTCTTATGCAAATCTTTAATCGTTCGCGAACCTGTATAACCCATTGTCGCGCGAATACCGCCTAACAGTTGATGCAAAATCGGACCAACAGGGCCCTTAAACGCGATACGGCCTTCAATGCCTTCTGGCACTAATTTCATAGAATCGTTGACTTCTTTCTGGAAATAGCGATCCGCAGAGCCGCGCGCCATGGCCGAGACAGAGCCCATACCGCGATAGGATTTATATGAGCGTCCTTGATAGAGAAAGACTTCGCCCGGCGTTTCTTCTGCCCCTGCAAGGAGTGAGCCGACCATGGCGCATTCCGCGCCCGCTGCGAGGGCTTTGGCCATATCCCCTGAATATTTAATTCCGCCATCCGCTATGACGGGCACACCTGCCTTAGTCGCAACAGAGCAAGCATCCATAATAGCCGTCAATTGCGGAACGCCTACGCCAGCAACAATACGTGTTGTACAAATAGAGCCCGGCCCAATACCGACTTTAATCGCATCGGCTCCTGCTTTGATAAGCGCCTTAGCCGCAGAGGCCGTTGCGATGTTACCCGCGATAATCTGCGCATCAGGATAATCCGTTTTTAAGCGCTCCACGGTTTCAAGAACTTTAGAACTGTGGCCATGGGCCGTATCAATCACAATGGCATCCGCCCCCGCCGAGATAAGCGCCACAGCACGGTCATAACCTGCATCCCCCACCGTTGACGCAGCCGCAACACGCAGGCGGCCCTTTTCGTCTTTGCAAGCATTGGGGTGGTTTAGAGCTTTATCCATATCTTTAACGGTAATCAGGCCAACACAGCGGCCTTTGTCATCAACAACAACGAGCCGTTCAATCCGGTGCTTATGCAGGAGTGCCCTAGCCTCGTCTTCACTGGCGCCAAGCTTTACCGTGACGACATCTTTGGTCATCAAATTGGCCACAGTTTCATTCGGGTCATCGGCAAAGCGAACGTCGCGATTAGTAACGATCCCAACCAATGTGCCATCCACCTCGACAACAGGAATCCCTGAGATATTATGATGACTGCCAAGCGCGGCTAATTCCGCGCGTGTGGCATCAGGTGCAATGGTAATCGGATTGACAACCATTCCGCTTTCAAAGCGCTTCACTTTTCGGACTTCTTCAGCCTGTTCTTCAATCGATAGATTACGGTGAATCACGCCAATGCCGCCCGTCTGCGCCATGGCAATAGCGAGCGGTGCTTCTGTCACCGTATCCATAGCTGCAGAGACTAAAGGCACGTTAATGCTAATCTTTTTTGTCAGCCGTGTTTTGAGGTCCGCATCCGCCGGAAGGATATCCGAAGCTTGCGGCTGCAAAAGAACGTCATCGAAGGTTAAGCCTTCTCGAATCTCCATCGGAGTCTCCTACTTTTGCAAGCGGCGATTATCAGTGATTAGGGGGCAATGCAAAGGGAAAAGTTATGAGAGCGGCGATTAAAACAGTCTCAATCAGGATTGTTTGCGCGCCTTAAATCCTTGGGCGACTAAATACATCTCTGGACTGCCTGCGCGGGAGCTTTTGGGCTTGGCGTGTTTGACCGTTTTAAAGTTGTGCTTAAGTGTCTTAAGGAGGCGTCCCTCTGCCCCGCCTTGAAAGACTTTCGTGACGAAACTTCCGCCGGGCTTGAGCACGTCCATGGCAAAATCAGCGGCAGCCTCGACAAGCGAGACCGTTTTTAAGTGATCTGTTTGGCGATGCCCCGTTGTATTGGCAGCCAAATCAGACAGCACAACATCAGGCTGTCCGCCCAACATATTTTTGAGGCGCTTTGGGGCATGCTCGTCCATGAAGTCCATCTCAATCATGTCGGCACTGCCAATCGGCTCTACGGGCAGAATATCAATACCGACAACACGTTCCGCGCCGAGTTTAAGCGCGATTTGGACCCATCCACCGGGGGCGCAGCCCAGATCAACAATAAGCGCGTCTTTTTGAATGAGTTTGAACTTTTCATCCAACTCCAGCAGTTTAAAAGCTGCCCGCGAGCGATAGCCTTTAATTTTGGCCTCACGCACATAAGGGTCATTAATTTGCCGCTCAATCCAGAGCTTGGAAGAAATCTTACGGCCGCGCGCCGTCTTGACCTTATGGGTCATCATACGCGTTGCATTGGCTTTATCCATTTTTTCGGTCTTGCGGCCACGCTTAGGCGCTGTCGGTTTTGCGCCTGACATACGACTAGGGGATTTAGGGGACTTTTTCTCATCCGTCATCAGAAGGCACCCCCTGAACGAAATTGACTTTTTGGCTCTGCTTCATAAGGCCCATTAACATGCCTTCTCGCAGTCCCCTGTCAGCCACGCGAACCATTTTACTGGGCCACATTTCACACAACACATCAGTAATAGCGCAGCCTGCGACCAATAATTTGGATCTATCTTCCCCGATGCAAGGCTCTTTTGCGCGATCTTCAGGTGACCGAGACGCCATGTCTCTGGCCACGCGGACAGCATCAGAACTGCGCAGCCATAATCCATCAACCTTATCGCGCTGATAATATGGAAGCTTTAAATGAATACCTGCCAGAGAGGTTATGGTGCCTGATGTGCCGATTAAATGGCCCTTACCCTCTTTAAAACAATTAGTGAAACGTGTTTCGCATCCTGCTTTGCTGATTTCATCTTTCACAAGCTGCTTCATCGCCGCATACCACGTCTCGCGGTCAGCCGTTTCAGGCACCCTCTCCGATAAGGTCGCGACCCCCAAAGGCAGAGAAGCCCACGCACTAATTGGCGGGCGATGCACCCTTACCTGCCCCTGCGGATCCCGCAAACGGCGCACATCAACCCAGCTTAGCTCTGTTGATCCGCCGCCAATATCAATCACAAGAACTACGTCTTTGGTTGTGTCCACAAGGTTTAAGCACCCCATGACGGCTAATCGAGATTCGACGCGGGGCGAGATAACCTCAAGGCTAATACCGGCTTCGGCTTTAACACGATCCAAAAATTCTTGACCATTATCAGCTTTGCGGCAGGCCTCAGTCGCGATGCAGCGCCAGCGTTTAACACGGCGAGCTTTCATTTTCTTAGCACAAACCGTCAAGGCATCGATAGCGGCCTGCATACTGGTATCAGAAAGACGCCCTGTCGCGGTTAAGCCAGTGCCAAGACGCACGGCACGCGAATAGCTGTCAATAACTTTGAAACTCTCCCCATGAGGGCGCGCCACAAGCAATCGGCAATTATTTGTCCCTAAATCAAGGGCTGCATATGTTGGCGGTCTTTTGCCCTGAGAGTGGTTTCCCTCAGAACGTCGCCGTTTCATCCGTCGCCGAGTCGGTTTTTGCGCGCTTATTGGCTCGCTATCCGGTACTCCGCTCCCGAACTTTTCCCCGTCCGGCATCGTCGTTCTCACATTTTTGACCGGAACGCGATGACCGCGCTCTCAAGCTCATTCACGATTACAGTAAGCGAAATACAACTCGTGTGTAAATCAAATTTTATATTTAGACTGTCTAGTGGATATCAATGTGGTCGGAAAACTGGGTCCAATCCGGATCAGGCTCCAACTCTTCCATAGCTTCATGTTGCGACAGAAAAATTTGACCTGATAATTGATTCAGGAAATTAGACCTAAATAAACGCTCTTTGACTCGGCTTTGCATGTCAGAGAAATGCAGATCGATGTCGGCACTTTTGAGACGCTTATTAATTTCTTCAAGGCTAGATAATGCGCTGGCATCTATGTGATTAACCGCAGTACACATCAGAACCAAATCCGTCATCTCTGGACTATCAGCAACGACTCGCGCCACTTTATCCTCTAGGTAACGCGCGTTTGCATAATAGAGGCTTTCATCAATACGCAGCGTTTTAACGACTTCATTCGTTTCGACGTTAAAGCGCTCAGCATCCCGATAATGTTCCGTGCCGGGGAAACGGCCAACGAGCGCCATGTGAGGCTTTAAGGTCGCGCTGATATGCAACGCCATAGCCAGAACGACGCCTGCAAGCACGCCCCATTGCACACCCAATAAAAGAACAGCTAAGAATGTCGCCAAGGCTGTAACACCATCAGCGCGGCTGTAAATCCATGTGCGCCAGAGACTTCTAAAGTCCAACAGACCGAAACAGGCGACGATAATCAGAGCGGCCAAGACAGCTAAAGGCAGGGCTTTAAGGACAGGGGTTAAAAATACAGCCGTAAGGGCCATAAACGCCGCGACCAGCAATCCGACAATTTGCGTTTGCCCGCCAGCGCTAAAATTAACCGCAGAGCGCGACATACTGCCATTGATAGGGTAGCCGCCTGTCAGGCCAGCTACGAGGTTAGATGCTCCAAGGCCTAAAAGTTCTTTATTTGAATCAATACGCCCGCGCGAGCGGGAGGCCAGTTCCTGCGCCGTCGAGGTGCTATCTACAAAGGCTACGATTGAGATAACAATAGCTGGGATTAAAAGAACCTCAAATTCAGGTATGGTCAGCATTGGAAAATTAAGCGGCGGCAGCCCCGCAGGAATTTTGCCGACCACACGAAGATTGTATTGGTCGCCCAAATTGAAAAACGCACTGATACCGATAAATATGGAGACAATTAAAATCGGCGTCATACGGGCGATAAGCTTCGCGCGTCGGCTTTTGACGTGCAGTTTGACTAAGCCATATCCGAGATATTTCTTCAGTCCCCATAATATGGCAATGGCCGAAAGCCCTATAGCTAAAGCAACTTTGTTTGTGTTTGGCAGGTTTGCACGAAGATCCCCCAAGAGCGCAAAAACCGTATTCCCGCTCGCGGTAATCCCAAAGATATGTTTTAGCTGGCTAAAGATAATCAACAGTGCCGCGCCTGTAATGTAAGCGGAGACAACGGGGCGCGAGACAAAATTCATCACAAAGCCCGCTTTAAGCAGACCCGCTACGAGCAATATTACGCCGCTCATAATGGCCAAGGCCGCAGCGCTGATAAGGCGCGTGCCCTCAGGCAGGACCGCAATGGCCGCAGCCGTCATAAGAGAAATCACCGCTGTCGGTCCAACGTTTAAATAGCGCGAGGACCCAAAGGCGGCGTAAGCTAACAACGGAAAGATTGAGACATAAATGCCGACTTGCGGCGGCAAGCCTGCCAATAAAGCATAAGCCAAAGATTGGGGAACTAGCAAAATTGTGACAATAATAGCCGCGACTAAATCTTCTGTGAAAAGGCCGCTATTATAACCGCGCAGCCAACCCCATTGGCGCGTCACCGCAGACATGCGGGGCTTTGCTGATGTCGTTCCAAGCTTGTCCATAGCTCGTCCTGTCAGGATTCAAAATAATATTCAAGATGAAGGATAATAGAACTGCAGTAAAGCCGCGTGGATTTAGCCATATATTTTTTCTGCGAATGTGTCAGAAGGCCCTATGAACGACACCTCAGAATTTGAGATTTTTCTCGGCACGCAACCGGGCTTGGAAGACCTGCTCCTGCAAGAGGTCATTGAGCGCGGATTTAAGCGCCCTAAAGCCGTGGGCGGTGGTGTCATTATTTGGGGAGCGTGGCCAGATGTATGGCGCGCGAACCTAACGCTAAGAGGCGCGTCCAAAGTCTTAGCCCGCATTGGCGAGTTTCGAGCGTTTCATTTGGCGCAGCTTGATAAACGCTCTCGGAAATTTCCCTGGGGCGATACACTTATGCCTGGCCATGCGGTCAAAGTTGAGGTCGTCACAAACCGCAAAAGCAAAATCTATCATGCAGGTGCGGCTATCGAGCGTATCGAACGGGCCATTAAAGAAGAGTTCGGCGCAGCGATTGCAACGTCTATGGAAGAGGCTGATATCATCATAAAGACCCGCATTGACGATAATAATGTTCGCCTTTCTGTCGATACATCGGGCGTTGGTCTTCACAAGCGCGGTTATAAACAAGCCATGGGCAAAGCCCCTTTGCGCGAAACTATGGCGGCGCTGGCTTTGCGGGGATGTGGATATGACGGCAATGAGCCCGTTCTTGATCCCATGTGCGGGTCGGGCACGATAGTCATTGAGGCCGCGCAAATATCGCGCAACATCATGGCAGGACAGTCCCGTTCATTCGCCTTTGAACGCCTCGCGGGTTATGACGTAGAAGCGGTTCAAGCCATGCGAGATAATTGGACGACGCGTGAAAGCCAACACCGCTTTTACGGCTCAGACCGCAACGTCAATGTCATTGGATTTTCTAAGGCTAATGCAGAGCGAGCCGGTGTTGCTGATATCTGCACCTTCGCGCCCCTGCCCCTTTCCAAGATAGAGCGCCCTGATGGCCCCGCAGGTTTAGTCATGGTCAACCCGCCCTACGGCGCTCGCATCGGCAAGAAGAAAGACCTCTTTGCGCTCTACACCGCCTTTGGTGATGTCATGCGTGAGCGTTTTTCAGGATGGCGCATTGGCATGATAACATCAGATATGAAACTCGCTGAAGCCACGAGACTTCCTTGGCTGCCCAAAAGTGCCCCCATTGCCCATGGCGGATTAAAAGTGCGGTTGCTCAAAACAGATAAGCTTTAAAATCAGGCCCATGTTTGCTAGCACTCTAACCACAAACTTTATCTGTCCACCTCTTAGGAATGGGTCTTGGTTCAACAATACATATTAATATCAGGTGCAGGGATTGGCGGGCTTACAGCAGCGCTCGCGCTCGCGCAAAATGGCGCCAAGGTCGATGTCTTTGAACAAGCCGCCGAACTTGGCGAAGTCGGCGCAGGTCTGCAACAAGGGCCTAATGCTATGCACGTCCATGCGGCGCTTGGGATTGATAAGGATATCGAAGCGGTAGCATTCGAGCCTGAATCGATTCAGTTTCGAGATTATCAATCAGGCAAAAGCTTGCTTTCAACACCCCTCAAAAATGCACATGAAAGCCGTTATGGTCAAAAATACCTTCATATCCACCGGGCTGACTTGCATGACATTTTATTGGCTGCGGCGCAAAAAGCAGGCGTAACGATCCATCTGGGCCAAGTCATTGAGGGCTACGAGCAACAAAGTGATTTTGTTACCGCCAAGTCCGGAGATGCGTCTTTTCGCGGAGATATTCTGATTGGCGCAGATGGGATTAAATCAAAAATCCGCAATCAAATGTTGGGACCGCAAGGCAATCACTTTACTGGCCATGTCGCATGGCGGGGCATTGTTCCTGCAAGCAAACTCCCTGAAGGACATATCCCGCATAGCGCTAATAATTGGCTTGGGCCTAAGCGGCACTTTGTGAGCTACTATGTTCGCGGCGGTGAATATATCAATTTCGTGGCCATTGAAGAGCGCGACGATTGGACCGAAGAGAGTTGGTCACAAAAAGGCGATATGACCGAGCTTCGCGACGCCTTTTCAGGATGGGATAACCGAGTGACCGACTTATTAGAGGCCTGCGGGGAATGTTACCTCTGGGGCCTATTTGATCATCCGCCGCTTAGCACCTGGACAGACGGACGCGTGGCTTTGCTGGGCGATGCCGCACACCCAATGCTGCCCTTTATGGCGCAAGGTGCCTCCATGGCCGTTGAGGATGGTTGGGTCTTGGCGCAGTCTATTGCCGCCCATAAGGACAATCCTCAAAGGGCTTTAGAAGCCTATGAGATTGCTCGTTATGGACGCGTGACTATGATTCAGAAAATGTCGCGAGATAATGCTAAATTATATCACATGAATTCTTCGCTCCAGACGTTTATCCGCAATGCGAAGTTCAAAATCGGCACTCATGTTCCCGCTGCCACCCATTCACAGCTCGACAAAGTCTTTGGCGTAAATGTTGTAAAAGATTTTCCAAAAAAGTAACATTTGGGCTTGCGCCTTGCTTGCTGTAGTGTATTAGCACGCTAACACAGCAAAGTAACTCATATGTCAAACGACGCACAGACTAAAAGCCGCAAAGATCTGGCCAAGGCCCTCACCTCCATCAAGACTGATGAGGAGATGGAACGATTCTTGGTGGACCTCTGCACGCCCGCAGAACTGCGCGCTTTAGCCGAGCGTTGGCACGTGGCGCAGATATTGGATGCTGGAGAGCAAAGCTACCGCGACATCAACGCCTTGACGGGTGTTTCCACGACGACTATTGGCCGCGTGGCCCGCTTCTTAAGAGATGAACCACATCAAGGATACCGCGCGGTTTTAGACCGCATGCAACGGCCAAAAAAAGATTAGAGAAAAGACCATGACTGAACGATTAAGAATTGCGCTCCAGAAAAAGGGGCGGCTAGCTGAGGACAGTTTCGCATTGCTTAAAAAATGTGGCCTTCGCTTTGCCATACGCGGCGGCGGGTTATTGGCGCGTGTTAAAAACATGCCGATTGATCTGCTATTGGTGCGTGATGATGACATTCCCAGCTTTGTTGCAAATGATGCCTCAGATATCGGTATTGTTGGCGAGAATGTTTTGGTCGAAGAGCAGCTCGTCTCAAAAGATAAGCTAGATGCCGAAATCACAATGCGCCTCGGGTTTTCGCGCTGCAAGCTCTGCCTTGCGGCATCTGATGTCAGCGGGATTACGGCCTCATCTCAGCTTGAAGGCACACGTATCGCCACAACATATCCAGGCGTGCTGGGCAAATTTCTCAAAGACCAAGGTATCAAAGCAAAATCCGTTGAAATGAAAGGCGCTGTCGAATTGGCGCCCTCTATAGGTATCGCTGAGAGCATTTGCGATTTGGTATCTTCAGGCGCAACGCTTGAGGCTAACGGGCTGACGGCCTTCGAAACCATCTTGGAAAGCGAAGCCGTTCTTATCCAATCAGGCCGCGCCTTATCAGCTGAGAAGCAAGCGCTTCTCGCAAAGCTTATGCGCCGCATAGATGGTGTCATTAAATCAGCTGAGACAAAATATATCATGCTCAATGCGCCCAAGGATAAAGTCGCGGCAATAACGGAATTGCTCCCTGGTTCTGATGCGCCGACAATAATCCCGCTCGCGGGTAGTGATTTGGTCGCGCTTCAAGCGGTATGTACCGAAAATATTTTCTGGGAAACGCTTGAAGATTTAAAAGCGCTCGGCGCTCGCGCAATTCTCGTGCTCCCTATCGAGAAAATGATGAGCTAATGAAGAGCTTTATCTGGACAGATTTGGATGAAGAGGCGCGCAAAGACGCCCTCTCTCGCCCTGCTGGTCTGTCTGACCCAGACCTTACGAAATCAGTTCGCGATATAATGGACACCGTAAAATCAGGCGGTGACAAGGCCGTTCTGGATTTCACAGAAAAATTTGACTGTGTGAAATTAGACTCTCTGCGTATCCCGCCAGAAGATCTTGAAGCGGCTTGGAAAGCTCTGCCCGAAGACCAAAAAAACGCGATTAATGTCGCGCGTAAAAATATTAAAAAGTTCCACCAAGCTCAAATCCCAAAAGATATTGAAGTCGAGACGACGAAGGGTGTTATCTGCCGCCGCGAAGCTCGCGCTATAGAAACCGCGGGCCTTTATGTGCCGGGCGGAACAGCGCCCCTGATCTCGACACTCCTGATGCTCGCCGTCCCTGCCAAAGTTGCAGGTGTGAAACGGCGCATAGTCGTCACGCCTCCGGGCAACGACGGCAAGATAAATCCCGCCATTTTAGCGGCCGCTTATCGCTGTAAAGTCACGGATGTCTTCGCTTGCGGCGGTGCTCAAGCCATTGCAGCCTTAGCTTACGGAACAGAGACTATACCGCGCTGCGTTAAAATTTTCGGCCCCGGCAATGCTTATGTTGCGACAGCGAAATCTCTCGCCGCGCAAGAGCCGGGCGGCCCTGCCATTGATATGCCCGCGGGTCCCAGCGAAGCGATGGTTGTGGCCAATGAAAAAGCCAATCCCGTCTTCGTCGCCTCTGATTTGTTGAGCCAAGCTGAACACGACACTTTGGCGCAAGTCGTCTGCGTCGCAACATCGCAAAAAGCTGTCGACAATATCAAAACCGAAATCGACAGGCAAATCGCTACATTACCGCGCAAGGATATTGCCGAAAAAGCCATAGCTCAATCGCGTATGATTATTGCGGATAATCGCGGAGACGTCGTCGACATCATCAATCGCTACGCACCCGAACACCTTATCCTACAGATCAACAAACCTAACACACTTGTCCCCGCAATTCGCAATGCAGGCTCTATCTTTCTAGGGCCTTGGACGCCTGAATCTGTTGGCGATTATGCCAGCGGCACAAACCACACACTCCCAACATACGGCGCGGCGAGAGCCTATAGCGGCGTGACGCTGGAGAGCTTCATCAAATATATCAGCGTGCAAAAACTCTCCCGCAAAGGTTTGGAACGCCTCGGCCCGACGGTTGAAAAGCTGGCGGAAATGGAAGGGCTTGAGGCGCACAGACGTGCCGTGTCCCTTAGACTTGAGAGCAAAGCATAATGTCCAATTGGCCCGAAAATATTGCAAGAAAAGCCATTGTCGATTTTGCCGCCTATTCTGCGCGTGGCGGTTCAACGGGTGCGCTACACTTAGATGCTAATGAAAGCCCTTATGCGCCGCCGCCTGTTAAAGGCGCGGACGGCTATAACCGTTACCCAGAACAACAACCGCCTGCCCTTACACTACGTTTGGCTGACCTTTACGGCACGACAGTTGACCGCCTCATGGTCGGGCGCGGCGCGGATGAAGCGATTGAAGTTTTATTGCGGACATTCTGCGAAGACGGGCAAGACAACATACTTATTTGCGCGCCGACATTTGGTTATTACAAAACCTGCGCGCAGATACAGGGCGCAGGCATTATCGATGTTCCTTTGACCAAGGATTACCAATGGGACACCGCAGCTATTTTGAAAAGAGCCAAGACGGCGAGAAACCTAAAAGTCGTTTTCCTCTGCACACCAAATAACCCCACAGGCACTGTAATAAACGATGATTTGGTTGAGCAGCTTTGCGAGACTTGCCCGAATACGCTCGTGGTCGTTGACGAAGCTTATGAAGAGTTTTCGTCAATGCCGAGTTATATCCCGAAAATATCGAGGTATAAAAACCTGATTGTTATGCGCACATTGTCCAAAGCCTATGCTCTTGCGGGCGTACGCGGCGGCGTCGCGATTGCCGATCCGCGCGTGATTAAGTTGATGTTGAAAGTGCTGCCGCCCTACCCGATTGCGCGGCCCGTCGAGAAAGCTATTATGTCGGCGCTGTCACCTGCCGCCATGAGCACCCATGCCGCACGGCTGGATGAATGGCTGTCTGAACGCGAGCGTATGTTCACAGAGCTTCAATCATCCCCATTCATCGCAAAAGTTTGGCCATCCGACGCGAATTTCCTTCTTATTGACGTAAAAGACGATGAAGCCCTCATGCGTGAGCTATCGCGGCGTCAGGTGAAAATTCGTGATTACCGCAGCACGACCGGATATATGCGCATCTCAATTGGATCGCCTGAAGAGAACACGATTGCGCTCCAAGCCTTTGGAGTTGGCGTTGAAGACAAACGCCCTGACCGTATCGGCGAAGTTCACCGTACGACGAAAGAGACTGATATTTCGGTGCGTGTGAATTTAGACGATGCCAGCCTGATTAAAAGCGATACTGGTATTGGGTTTTACGATCACATGCTCGAAGCCCTCGCTAAGCATGGTGACTTTGGTTTGGTTTTGACATGTAAAGGTGATTTGGAAATTGACGCTCACCATACCGTCGAAGATTGCGCCCTCGCTCTAGGCACAGCCTTGAAAGAAGCCCTTGGTGATAAAGCGGGCATTGGACGTTTCGGTTTTGTTATGCCTATGGATGAAACGCAGGCGCGGGTTGCGATAGACCTGTCGGGCCGTCCTGCCATGACCTTTAAAGGCACATTCCCAACAGACCATGTCGGCGAATTCCCGGCTGAAATGTGCCCACATGTTTTTGAGAGCCTTGCGCAAACGCTCGGCGCGGCCATCCAAATCGATGTTGAAGGCGAGAATACGCACCATATGATTGAAGCCAGTTTTAAAGGCGTGGCCCGCGCGCTGCGTCCTGCCTTTGCACGAAGCGGAACGGATATCGCCTCAACCAAGGGCGTCATCTAATGTCCCTCGTCATTGTCGATACAGGCGTGGCAAATCTGTCTTCGGTCAAATTTGCCTTTGACCGTTTAGGTGTGACCGCAACCATTTCCGATAATGCCGAAACCATTACCAAAGCTGACAGAGTTATCTTACCGGGTGTTGGCGCAGCGCCCTATGCGATGAAGCGCATAAACGCCAAAGGCCTTACACCTGTTCTGCAAAGTCTGACGCAACCTGTCATGGGAATATGCTTGGGCATGCAATTGATTTTTGAAACGTTGGAGGAAGGCGGGACGCCTGTTAAGGGACTTGGCCTCGTGCCTGGCACGATTACAGAGCTGGATACTAAAAACCAACCCTCACCGCATATGGGGTGGAACACGCTTACGAAACAAAGCGATGACATCTTGCTCGAAGGCATAAATGATAATGACTATGCGTATTTCGTACATAGCTTTGCTGCGCCTGTCTCCAAGATCACACTCGCCTCATCCGAGTATGGCGAAAAATTCTCAGCTATCGTGCGGCATAAGAATGTCTATGGCTGTCAATTTCATCCTGAACGCAGCAGCCGTGTTGGCGCAAAAATACTCGAAAATTTCTTGAAAGTTCCCGCATGATCTACCCCGCAATAGACCTTATGGATGGCGGCTGTGTTCGCCTCTATAAAGGTGATTTCAATCAACGTACCGATTACGCAGTGTCTCCGTTGGAGGTCGCGAAGAGCTACGCTGCCGCAGGCGCGGAATGGATGCACATTGTTGATTTGGACGGAGCAAAACACGGCAAGACAGAGCAAGCTGACCTCATTATTGAAATCGCTAAAAATAGCGGCTTGAAGGTACAAACGGGCGGCGGATTACGCGAACTTTCGCAAATACAGCGTTTGCTCAGCGGCGGAGTTAACCGCGCCGTTATTGGGTCATTGGCTGTAACTAATCCGCAAATGGTGAAATTTTGGATATCCGAAGTTGGGCCAGAGCACATCTGCGTGGCTCTTGATGTGAATATTGGAGAGGACGGAGAACCTTACCCCGCCACGCGCGGCTGGACAGAAGCGGGAGAGCGTACGTTGTGGCATGTGTTGGACGATTATATGGGCACAGGTCTTAAGACGATTTTGGTTACAGATATTGGCCGCGACGGCGTAGAAGGCGGGTCTAATGTGGACCTCTATAAGAAAATCATGGCCAATTACCCCACGCTAGATCTTATCACCTCAGGCGGTGTAGGGACGCTTGACCATGTAGCCGAGTTAAAAGCCTTAAAACCTCACGGCGTAATTATCGGCAAGGCCCTCTATGAAGAGCGCTTTACTTTGGAACAAGCTATCGCATGTTAGCGCGGCGGATTATACCCTGCCTGGATGTGCGAGATGGCCGCGTCGTTAAAGGCGTACAATTTCGCAACCATGAAGATGTTGGCGGTGTTGTCGATTTGGCCCTGCGCTATGCGGCTGAAGGCGCGGATGAGCTTGTGTTTTATGACATCACGGCGTCTGTCGATGACCGCACCGTCAGTCCTGATTGGGTCAGCAAGGTCTCGCGTTCTATCGATATTCCCTTCTGCGTTGCGGGCGGGATTAAAACTGTTGAAGCGGCGGGCGCACGTTTGGCCTCAGGCGCAGATAAAATCAGTATCAACTCGCCAGCCCTTGCACGGCCCGAGCTTATCAATGAGCTTGGCGATGCCTATGGCCGCCAATGCGTGGTTGTCGGGATTGATACATTCGAAGAAGATGGCACATACCGCGTGAAATCTCATACGGGCGATCCCGACAAAACCCGCGAGACGGGCCGTAAGACATTAGATTGGGTAGAAGAGGCGGCCGAGCGCGGCGCAGGAGAAATCGTGCTTAATTGCATGAACCAAGACGGCGTCAGAAAAGGTTATGATATCAAACAGTTATCTGCGGTTCGTAAGGTTTGCTCAGTGCCTTTAATTGCTTCAGGCGGCGCAGGCGCGACACAGCATTTTGAAGATGTCTTCAAACAAGCTAATGTTGACGGCGCTTTGGCGGCCAGTGTCTTCCACAAATCCGTTATTGCCATTCCTGACCTAAAACGCGACCTCAAAGCTCGCGGCATAGAAATAAGACTATGAAAATAGACACGACATCTGTTGATTGGGAAAAAGGCGGCGGCCTAGTCCCCGCCATTGTCCAAGACGCCAAGACTGAACAAGTCCTGATGCTCGGCTATATGAATGAAGCCTCCCTTGCCAAGACGCAGGAGACAGGTCTTGTCACCTTTTACAGCCGCTCGCGCCAAGAGCTTTGGACCAAGGGTGAGACGAGCGGAAATACCCTGAAATTACAGTCCATTACAGTGGATTGTGACAATGATACATTACTGGTGCGGGCCGTTCCAATGGGCCCAACCTGTCATGAAGGCACAATTAGCTGCTTTGGCGATTCTGGCCCCCAAGGGTTAGGATTTTTAAGCTACCTTGAAGACCTCATTGAGGGCCGCAAATCAGCCGATGCCGATAGCAGCTACACAGCGTCACTCCTGCAAGGCCCGCTACGCCGCGCCGCGCAAAAGGTCGGCGAAGAAGGCGTAGAGACCGCCCTCGCCGCCGTCGCTGAAACAGATGATAAACTTACAAGCGAAGCCGCTGATTTAGTCTATCACTTGCTGGTATTGCTAGCCGCAAAGGATGTGAAGTTTGAGAGTATTATCGCGGAACTTAAGGCACGGCATAATTAGAGACCGTAGGGTGGATTAGGCGAAGCCGTAATCCACCGAATAAGCACATCATCATCAGCGGATTACGAGCAAGCTCTAATCCGCCCTACAAAACCAAGACAACTAAAAAACCTCAAACGTCTTCTTATGCGGCACCTCTACCCATTTGCCATCAATATAGTGAATGCCGCATTCGGTTTTGTCGTTATTTCTCCACCGTCCTGCACGCGGGTCTTCGCCCTCTGCGACACGAGTGGTGCAAGGCTGACAGCCGATTGAGAGATAGCCAAGTGCTAACATAGGATGGGGCGGCAGGTCGTGTTTGCGCATATAGGCTGTGACATCTTTAGCCGTCCAATAAGCTAGCGGATTGACCTTGGCCATGCGGCCGCCAAGTTCCATAATCGGCATATTGGCGCGGTCACGCGTTTGATAGCGTTTGCGGCCAGTGATACGCGCATCATAGCCTTCTAACACACCATCCAGCGGACGGACTTTGCGCAGATTACAACACGCATCTGGTTCGCTTTGATTGAGTGTTCCGTGAGGATCTTCGGCTTTCAGTTCAGCGGGATTAGGGCGGATATTCTGGAAATTCGTTAGACCCAAATCCTCAATCAGCAAGTCGCGGTAAGCTAATGTCTCGCGGAAGTGCTTTCCCGTATCGAGAAACACGATTGGCAGACTAGGATCAATCTTGGAGACCATGTGGAGCATAACTGCAGAGTCGGCCCCTAAGGATGACGCCAAAACAATCTTACCGTCATACTCTTTAATAGCTTTGCGCAGAGCCACCTCCGCTGAAACGCCGTGATAAGGGTCGTCCGAATTAGCCGCGATACGAGACGTTTTGCGGGCGTCAAAAACGGAGAGCGCAGGCCCCTGTTTGTACGCATAGCCGCGTTGATAGGTCAGGCCAAAAGAGTTCATAGCGTTAAACCAATCACTTTCAGTCTGCCGCGCATATGTGTCTTCATCGACCTTTATCGCGTCAAAGCCGCATTGCAGAGCGAAAGCATATTGGTCAGGGATCAGCGGGCCTTCAGCGACAAGTAATTTCTCATAGCCATATTTCTTGCGAAGTTCACGCGCGATGGAAAATCCGCGGCCATCCGTGAAAGCAGGGAAATCAACGAGAATAGTTTTTAAGGTGGGCAATCGTAGTTTTAGAGTCTTCAAATCTACATCATTAGGCAAACGAACAGCGTCGCCGCTATTGGCGCCTAAAAATGCTTCAAGTTCAGGCACATCGGCATAGTCCTCGCTTGATTGCGAATGGCCATCTTTTATCAAAACTGAATTAAGCGGCATAGAGCACCTCCTTGAACGGAGCCATGCCGAGGCGTTTGAAGCTGTCGATAAATCGCTCACCCTCTTCGCGAATATCTATATAGTAATCCACTAGGCGCTCAATACTATCGACAAGCTCTTCTTGGCTAAAACCTGGTCCGGTCACTTGGCCGACGGCTGCATTCTCGGACGCGTCACCGCCAAGCTTGACTTGGTAAAATTCAACCCCCGCTTTTTCAAGACCCAAAATACCAATATGACCGACATGGTGATGACCGCAGGCGTTAATACAGCCCGAAATTTTAATTTGCATTTCTCCAATAGCGCGTTGGCGCACAGGATCAGCGAAACGCTGCGCAATAGCTTGAGACAATGGAATAGAACGAGCGGTTGCAAGCGCGCAAAAGTCCATACCCGGACAACAAATGATATCTGTAATCAAGCCAATATTGTCAGCCGCAAGTTTGACCTTTTGAAGCTTTCCATAAAGCGCATGAAGATCAGATTTTTTAACATGTGGCAAGACAATGTTCTGTTGATGTGTTGTCCTAATTTCACTGAAAGAGAATTCATCCGCTAAGTCAGCCACGGCGCGCATCTGGTCAGCCGTAATATCACCCGGCGCAAGGTCGAGCGGCTTGAGCGAAATATTGACGATAGCGTAGCCATCTTGCTTATGTTCGGCGAGATTGTTTTCAGCCCAAAGCGCAAAGTCTTTGTCGTCTAATAGCTTAGCCTTGTAAGCATCAGAATGTGCCGGCAATGTCTCAAAGTCAGGGTCCGAGAAATAAGCCGTAATCCGCGCAACTTCTTCAGGAGAGACCGCAATATCTAGCGGTTCTAGCGTTGCATATTCTTCTTCAACTTGTTTTGTAAATTCCTCAATACCTGTTTCCGTCACGAGGATTTTGATACGCGCCTTGTATTTATTATCCCGTCGGCCATAGCGGTTATAGACGCGTAGTGTGGCTTCGAGATAAGGCAGTAATTCTTCACGTGGCAGGAAGGCTCGCAAGGTCTGACCGATAATCGGCGTGCGGCCTAAACCGCCCCCAACAATAATATGATATCCTGTTTCGCCAGCATCATTCTGTACGATTTCAATACCAATGTCATGTGCGCGTATAACAGCGCGGTCTGTCTTGGACGCGACCACAGCGATTTTAAATTTACGCGGCAGGAAAGCGAATTCCGGATGAAGCGTTGACCATTGCCGCAGCAACTCAGCAGTCGGGCGCGGATCTTCTATTTCTTCTGCTGTGGCGCCTGCATAAGGGTCGGATGTTACATTTCGGATGCAATTGCCTGATGTTTGAAAACCGTGCATTTCAACATCGGCTAGATCTTGGAGAATATCCGGCACATCTGTCAGCTCAGGCCAGTTAAACTGCACATTCTGGCGTGTCGTGATATGGCCGTAACCGCGATCATATTTATCAGCAATCATAGCGAGTTGGCGCATCTGTTTGGAGGACAAAGTGCCATAAGGCACCGCCACGCGCAGCATATATGCATGGAGCTGCAGATAGAGGCCGTTCATCAAGCGTAGAGGCCTGAACTGGGCTTCGGTTAAGCGGCCATCAAGGCGGCGCTCCACTTGAGCCGTAAATTGCTTCACACGAGACTGGACGATCTCGTGGTCAAATTCGTCGTAACGGTACATCATTTCACCTTTTGCAAGCCGAGTTCATCGGCTGTGTCATAACTTGGGCCTTTGACCCGAAATTTTTCGCGGTAGCGGACGGGCAGTCCTGTGTCAGGCTCGACGTCAATGAAGTAAACACCGACGACCAGATTATCATTTTCATCTGCATCGCCCTTGGCTTGCATCTTTTCCATGACGGCTTCGTCTTCAGTCTGCAGGGCCTCGCCATAATCACGCGACCATTCAAATTCAGCCGTCAGCCAAACATTCATGCCTTCGCGAAGCTCATTAGCTGTCAGGCTCTGCGGGCCTTTGCCCTTATGTTTGAGCGTGCTCATACGATTTTCCTTTGAGGCGAAACCACTGTTTTAAGAACGTTCTTAGCAGCAGAACGCGGGGAATAACCCAAGAGTAAGATGGCAGGTCCCTTAATGCCGTGAGCATTAATATCATCCGAGAGCCGCTCCAATGTTGTCGCCACGATAATTTGCGTGTCGCGCGACGCATTTTCGACAACGGTTACAGCGAGGTCCTTTGCCGCGCCGTGCATGAGCAGACGCCCTTGAATAAAGCCAGACGCGCCAACACCCATATAAACAGCGGCGCGGGCGCCACCAGCCGCGAGGCCTTTCCAGTCATGCTCGGCAAAGCCTTTGGCATCATGGCCCGTCAGAAAGGAGACCGCTTTATTATGACCGCGTGTCGTCAGGGACGTTCCAATTGCGGCGGCGGCAGAGGCAGCAGAGGTAATGCCCGGTACAATATCATACCTCACACCAGCGACTTCCAAAGCCTCAATCTCTTCATCCGCACGGCCAAAGATAAGAGGATCACCGCTTTTAAGGCGCACAACGGTCAAGCCTTCTAAAGTTTTTTCAACTAGGATGGCGTTGATCTCAGCTTGGGGTGTGGAAACGCCGCCCGGCTCTTTACCGACATAAATATACTCAGCTTCACGGCGGCCAAAATCAAGCACGCCTTGGCTCACGAGGCGGTCATAGACAATTACATCTGCGCTGTGGAGCTTATGACGCGCCGCCAAGGTTAACAGGTCAGGATTGCCCGGACCAGAACCCACGAGGGAGACGTGACCAATCTTATCTTTCACATGGCCCGCCAATTTATCTTCAACGCGGGTCGTTAGCTCATCACCAGAAACGCGGAGTTGGTTTACAAGGTCTTTGCCATCGAATATGTCGGCCCAGAAGAGCTGCCGTGTTGATAGGCTTGGAATAGCCTGCTTAACTTTAGCCCGTAAACCATTGATAATATTGGAAAGTAAACCGAGCGTTGACGGCAATCTTGCTTCTAAATCTGTTTTTATGGCGCGCGCCAAACTAGGGCTTGTGCCTTCTGTTCCTATGGACACAATGACGGGACTACGGTCGACAAGAGCTGGCGTAATAAAATCACAGGCGTCTTTCTGATCAGCTGCATTGACGAGCAGCCCTTTCGCGCGCGCCAGGTCACCGATATGAAGGTTCAGCGCATCATCCTCTGTTGCCGCATAGACCAGACGCACACCTTCAAGGTCAGTTACCTCAAAGTCTCGCTGGATATGTGTAAGACGCCCCTGCTCTGCCCAACGAGCAATTTCAGGGCTTATGTCAGGCGCTACCAAAATCAGCTCCGCCTCTGTTTTTATGAGTGTTCTTAGCTTGGCTTCAGCCGCGCCCTCACAGCCAATGATGAGAATTTTGGCGTCTTTTGTATCTACATGTATGGGTAAATATTGCATTTTTAACCTGAAGGCCTGCTCACTTGATTTGTCTTGCTGTTCTATATATAGAACGATTGAGCAATATTCCAGTCCTTAAGAATAAATTATTTGTGAGACTATGGCCCGACAGAAACGACAGCCTTGCCCTGAAACTGATGCTTTAGCAGAAAAATTGGGTAAAACCATACAGCGTTTGCGTATGGCAGATAAAATGTCCCTAGGGGAGCTCTCGATTAGTTCTGGTGTCGCAAAGTCGATGATATCTCAAATAGAGAAAAACGAAGCTAATCCCTCCCTCGCCACACTTTCCCGTCTAAGCCAAGCTCTAGGCACAAGTGTTCAAGCTATGGTCGCCAGTGATAGCGACGGATCCGCCCTTGTCCAGAAAGCCAGTATCCATGATACACCCATTTTAAAGAGCGAAGATGATCTGTGTGAACTGCGCATCATCGGGTCGATTGAAACCGTTCAATGGGTGCAGTGGTATGACTTTCGCGCCAAAGCTGGCGGCATCTTGGAAAGCTCTGCTCACCCTGAAGGTTCAGTCGAAAATCTTACAATACTGTCCGGTGAAGTGATGGTGCAGGTCGCAGATGAAAACTGGACCGCAAAAGCAGGAGAGACATTGCGCTATAGAGCGGATCGCCCCCACAGTATCAGAAACATCGGTGATACGCCGGTTCATGCGACGATGGTCAATATCCTTGCTCATGCTGTTCGAACCGTAAGCTAGCAACAAGCTAAGACTTGCAAATCAGCCTATTTTCGCTAATGAGCGCCCCATGAATTACCACTCACATTCCAACCCAAAAATATCAGCGCGTTTTGGCGACGCTTTGCTTGCCAGCCTTGCGCCTGATGGCGGGTTGTGGATGCCAGATAAAATCCCACATTATTCTCCAGAACTAACATCGAAAATGGGCGCTCTAAGCTTTGCTGATTGCGCGGCAGTCCTTGCTAGAGAGTTTGTCGATGATAGCTTTTCTGACCGCGACCTACGAGCTATCTGTCAGGATGCTTATGACTTTCCTGTCCCTTTGACTACCTTATCGGGAACCGTGTTGGATACAGCCACACCTGAGAAAGCGAGCGACTATATTCTCGAGCTTTTTCATGGCCCTACACTTGCCTTTAAAGATTTTGCCGCGCGTTTCATGGGCCGTTCCGCCAGCCATCTCATGAAATCCTCTGGCGACACGCGAACAATTTTGGTGGCGACATCAGGCGATACCGGCGGCGCAATTGGCGACGCTTTTCTGGACCAAGAGGGCATCAATGTCTTTATCCTTTTCCCCAAAGGGGGTGTGAGTAAAATTCAAGAACAGCAACTTTGCACAATGGGGCGCAAAGGCTCTAATGTTCGTGCGATTTCAATTGATGGAACATTTGACGATTGTCAGCAGCTTGTAAAAGAGGCCTTTGCCAATAAGGACATGACCAAGACTTACTCCCTTATGTCTGCCAACTCTATCAATGTGGGCCGCGTTATCCCGCAAAGCTTTTATTATTTTTGGACAAGCCTTCAAATCAAGGCTGCACATCCAGGCGTACCGATTGTCTATTCCACACCATCGGGCAATCTCGGCAACCTAACGGGCGGCCTTATCGCTAAAAAAATGGGCGCGCCGATTGAGCGTTTTGTCATTGGAAATAATAGCAATGATCCTTTTGTCGATTATCTAAAAACAAGTGAGTACACCCCTCGCCCGTCCGTTCCAACGCTCTCTAATGCGATGGATATTGGACGGCCAAATAACTTCCCGCGTATTCTAGATTTATACGGTAATGATTATGAGGCTGTTTCAGAAGTCTGTTGGGGCGCCTCATTCTCTGATGAAGAAACTGAGCGTCATATGCGCCGTATCTTTACGGAAACAGGCTATGTCATGTGCCCTCATACCACCGTGGGTCATTTGGCCATGGAAGCCTTCTCAGATGATGTTGACCAAGAGTTTATCAAGGTGGTCGTTGGCACGGCTCATCCTGCGAAATTTGCGGATAGCGTAGAGCGTATCATCCGTGAAGATGTGCCGCTCCCCGCCCCGCTGCAAAAAGCTATGCGCAAAACAAAACGCGTGCATGTCATGGAGCCAAAGCTGAAAGCTCTTGATAATTACTTAGCTATTCACGCCTGATGAAGCTCTCTCGCAAAGCGTTTGAGGCAAGATATAAACAAGGCCATTTAAAGCTGGCCTTCATTGGCATGTCCAATATCGGTAAAAGCTATACGGCGATGCGCTTGGCAGCAGCTTATGATTTCAATCTTATTGAGGTCGATAAAATTATATGGGAAAACTTAGGTCATGACAGCATGGATGCTTTCGCGCAGTGGCAAGGTCATCCTTATACAAAAGGTTATGGCGAACGTGAAACCCAATCCATAGCGCTCGAAACGCAGGCCACTCTAAAAGCCCTGCAAACAGAAAAGCGCAACCCCATCATCGATACAACAGGTAGCGTAATATATACTGATAGCAATGTTTTAGAATCGCTGCGTGATGAATATTACATCGTCTATATTGAAGCTATGGAAGATCATATAGACCGCTTGAAAACACAATATTTTATGCAGCCCAAACCTCTTGTCTGGGCGGGGCATTATGAGAAAATTGATGGCAAATCAGAAACTGAGAGTATTTTGGCGTGTTACCCGAAGCTTCTAGCCTCTCGTGGTAAAGCCTATGCAAAGCTGGCCGATGTCACGCTACCTTCAAGCTTAATCTTAAACCCAGACATTGAGTTGAAAGAGATTTTCGAAACTCTAAAGCCAGCCCTCTAATAAGCGCTCTTTTGCGATATCAGCTAAAAAATCTAGGTGCGATGCGTCATCGTTCAGGCATGGCACAGCAGTAAATTTCTCGCCGCCATGCTCTTCAAAAGTCTCATGCGCTTCGAGGGCTATTTCCTCTAGCGTTTCCAAACAATCAGCAGAAAATCCTGGCATCATAACGGCTACTTTTTTCATGCCCTCGCCCGGAAGAGTTTCAAGAGTCTTATCAGTATAAGGCTGCAGCCAGGCTTTGGGCCCGAAACGAGATTGGAATGTTGTTCGCATATCTGCATGGCTCATCTTTAAATGTGCGCGCAGCAAATCCGTCGTATGAATACATTCGGCTTGATAAGGATCCCCTTTATCAACGTAACTTTGCGGAAGACCATGGTAAGACGTCATGACGACATCAGGCGTCCAATCCAAAGTCTTCAGATGTGCTTTCAATCCATCTCCTAAGGCTTTGATAAAGCGAGGGTCATCATGATAATCGCGCAAGAAACGAAGTTCAGGAACATCCATACGTTTCGTCAAAGCTTTAGCAACACCGTCATAGACAGAGGCCGTTGTTGCTCCTGCAAATTGGGGATACATTGGAAGGATTGCAATTTTCGTACAGCCCTTGGCTTTGAGTTCATCCAGAGCTGAGCCAATAGAGGGATTCCCGTATCGCATCGCGATATTGACATGGACGTCAGGCCCAAGCCGCTCAGAAACGCCCTTGGCTTGCGCGCGTGTAATAGCGACTAGCGGCGCTTCTGTTCCTTCCTCGCCCCAAATCTTTGCATAGGCACGTGCAGAACGCGCTGGGCGGGTGCGCAAGATAATAAAATGAAGAATCGGACACCAAATCCATCGACTCGTGTCAATCACTCTTTTGTCATGTAGGAATTGAAAGAGATATTTTCTGACGGCTTTGGGGGTCGGGGCGTCGGGCGAGCCTAAATTTACGAGTAAAAGCCCAGGTTTATCAGCCATTCTGTGTCCTTTTCGCCATAGGGCAAGTAAATTCGTCCTGCTGAATGCGGACTTATCTTGACCGCGCAGTAACAGTGCTTACGAATAGAGTATACTCGTGAGATTGAATATAAATAAGAGGACATTATGCGCAAATTATTACTCTCAGCTGCAAGTCTGACGGCCTTGGGGCTCATGGCCTGCCAACCCGAAGCCTCTGCGCCAAGCGCAGAGATTGAAAAGCCAACAAAAACAGTAGAGACCTTAACGGCTGCTGCGAACGCCGGAACTGAAAACGGCGCACCAACTGTGCAGGAAGCTAAAGAGTTTCTAGAACAAGCTGAAAAAGACATTGTCGAGTACAGCGCTTACGCGAATAAAATTTATTGGGTTCAAGCCAACTTTATTACTGATGATACGAATGCCCTCGCTGCGAGGGCAGGAGCACAAGGCGCAAAAATGTCCACCCGCCTAGCCAATGAAGCCAAGCGGTTTAACGACTTATCCCTTCCGGCCGACATGCGCCGTAAAATGGACGGCCTCAAGCGCGGCAGTAATTTCCCCGCGCCAGAAAAAGAGGGCGCTGCAGAAAAACTCGCAACGATTATGACAGGCCTAGAAGCCACATATGGCACTGGTAGTTTCGAAATTGATGTAAATGACAAGCGCATTATAGAAATTTTAGATGTCGACCCTGATGGAGAGAAGGGACCTGACAAGAAAGACGGAACACTAAAACAAGAAGTAAGTGACGGAAAAATTACTCTCGGACAAGCTTCTGACATTATTGCGAAATCACAAGACCCTGAGTTACTTAAGGAAATTTGGGAAGGCTGGCGCACGATTTCGCCGCCTATGAAGGATGATTATGCCAAAATGGTGGATATCGTAAATGAAGGCTCACGCGAGTTAGGTTATGAGGACACCGGCGCTTTATGGCGCGGCGGATATGATATGGAAGGCGAAGCTTTCATAAAGGAAGCTGACCGTCTTTGGGGACAGGTTAAGCCTCTTTATGACCAACTGCATTGCAACACACGTGCAGCTTTAAACGAAAAATATGGCGATGAGGTACAACCTGCTGATGCCCCTATACGCGCAGACCTGTTGGGGAACATGTGGGGCCAGAGCTGGGGCAATATTTATGACATGGTCGCGCCTAAAGGCGGCGGAGAAGGTGTAGATGTTACAGCCCTGCTCTTGGAAAATGATTATGATCAAAAGAAAATGGTTGAGGTCGCTGAAACATTCTTCACATCACTAGGATTTGATCCCCTTCCTGATACATTTTGGGAGCGTTCACTGATCACCAAACCCCAAGACCGCGAAGTCGTCTGTCATGCGTCTGCTTGGGATTTGGACGCTATGGACGATATTCGTATTAAAATGTGTACCAAGATCAATGGTGAAGACTTTGTCACTGTCCATCATGAATTAGGTCACAACTTCTATCAACGGGCTTATAAAAACCAACCTGTCTTTTATAAAGACGGTGCAAATGACGGCTTCCACGAAGCCATTGGCGATATGATTGCCTTGTCTATAACGCCGGAATATTTGGTCAAAATTGGCCTTTTGGACGAAAAGGATGTTCCCGGCGCTGATGCAGACCTAGCGCTGCTTATGCGTCAAGCCATGGATAAAGTGGCATTTTTGCCCTTCGGCCTGATGGTTGACCAATGGCGCTGGAAAGTGTTCTCTGGCGAATATACTGAGAGCGAATATAACTCAGGCTGGTGGGACTTACGCGAAAAGTATCAAGGCCTTCGTCACCCCGGCGAAACACGCCCCGGCGATGCTTTTGACCCTGGTGCTAAATTTCACATTCCAGGTAATACGCCATATATGCGCTATTTCCTTGCGCATATCCTACAATTCCAATTCCACAAAGCGGCCTGTGATATGGCTGGCTTTGAAGGTCCCCTTCATCAATGTTCAATCTATGAAAATGAAGAGGTTGGCCGCCGTTTCAATGCAATGATGGAAATGGGCGCATCCAAACCTTGGCCTGACGCTTTAGAAGCTTTCACAGGGACACGTGACATGGATGGTTCTGCTATTTTGGAGTATTTTACGCCTCTTATGACCTATCTAGAAGAGCAGAATAAAGACCGCACTTGTGGTTGGGACAAAGCCGCAGAATAACACGACTTTACGCATAAACGCCAAAGCCCACTTATAGTCTCTATAAGTGGGCTTTTTGCGTTATGGTTAACGGCTCGGAAAGGAGTCTTGTTTTAACTTATATCATGGATATGCAAAACGATTCTCAGATACCCACCGCGTCTTTGAAAAAGACAGGCGTGTTGATCGCGACAGATAACATGATAGAGTCGAGCTATATCAGTGAGGTTTTGATCAAAAAAGGATATGATGTTAAGTTTTGCGAGTTTGACGGCCGCACCTTAAAAGGCACACCCATCGTCCCGCCGAGCGCTGTCCTGTTCGTCTTTTCTGATTATATTGAGAACACGCCAGCGATCATCGCCGCCCTTAAAAAACATTATGCCCCAAAAGATATCCCTTTTATTGGAGCCTTAACGCGCCAAGGGAATTTTGACAAAACAGCCTTCGATAGCATAATTTTTCCGCCAGCACATATTACGCAAATTGCAAATCGCGTGAGCTCAATGATACGCCTAGGCGATATGGAACGTGAAATTATGCGCCGTGTTGAAACGCTGCGCGAAGATTTTAATATAGACTACACGCTCTCTGATGATGTTTTAAACAATCCCTTCCGCATACTTTTTATCGGGAAAGCGACGCCAGAATTCATGGTAATCATCAACGCTTTGCAAAAGAAAAACGTAGAAGTCGTAGCCGCCTTCACATCTTTTAGCGCATTTGACTATTTGCACGAACGCGCCTTTGACGCTGTCGTCATGAACGCACTGGAACAGTCTGAGCCTGCCCTAACGATTTCAGAAGCCATGCGGAGAAATGCGAAGCTTTTCCATGTACCAAGTTTATTCCTCATAGACCCCGATACCTTCCAAGACCGTGAGCTCGCTTACAAGAAAGGCGCGCGCGATATTATCTCTTCTAATGCGGATACGCAGGAAATTAGTGGCCGCATTTTAGAGCTGGCAAATTATCACCGTATGCATGACCAGCTAAAGCGTGAGTTTAACAGTATTGGCGGCGAAACCTGCTTGGACACGGCATCTGGAGTGTTTAATGAGGCCTTCTTCCGTGCCCATGTGCGGCGGGTTTGCGAGACCGCGAGACATGTGCAGGAACCTGTCTCACTAATGGCCATACGGGTTAGACCCAACGCTCATTTTGATATCCCCAAAATTAGAGTCGACGAAGCTATCGCGCAGATTGGCGCTATATTGAAAAGTCTTGTTCGCATGCAAGATATCACAGCACGCATGGATCAAGACATCTTCATGATAGCCTTTTCTGGTCATGATCGAGCTTCTGTGGCTCCCGTGATTAAGCGCATCGAAGGGATTGTTGATTGTGCGGCGTTTGAGTCAGGCAATTCACAGAATGGAGCATTCACAATGTCTTTGGAGCCCGTGCTTGTCGAAATGATGCCTCATGAAAACAGCAAGTCTTTAATAGAGTCCGCCTTATCTGAACTGACTGGCGAACCTATGTCAGATAACCGCATTAGCGCCTAAAGAATAAGGGCCTTAACGGCACGTTCAGTTCCTTTCAGGCGCGTGGCTGGCTTTTCAAAATTGCCCTTCACTAAAATCGTTTGATCGGGCCGTAATCGCCAGCCGCTATTTTGCGTGATGGCGTTGAGAATAACCGAAGGATCTGAAACATCTTTATGGCGAACGGTCAAAACAACGCCCATTGGCCCCGCATCTATTTTTTCTACATTCGCCTGACGGCATAAGCGTTTGATTTTCATGACTTTTAAGAGCGAATCAACTTCCTCAGGCAACGGCCCGAAACGATCTATTAGTTCCGCGGCGAGTGCATCACCAGCCTCATCATCTTCTACTTCTGAAATTCGGCGATAAGTGGCGAGACGCAGATTTAGGTCTTGGATATAAGGTTCCGGGATAAGGATGGCGACGCCTACATTGACTTGCGGTGACCAGCTTTGGTCTTTTAGCGTGTCATCATTACGAAGTTCGGCGACCGCCTCCTCAAGCATATGCTGATAAAGCTCAACACCGAGGTCTTTAATATGGCCTGATTGTTCTTCGCCCAGCGGGTTGCCCCCGCCCCGCATATCCAAATCATGGCTCGCAAGCGTAAAGCCGGCCCCTAGCGTATCTAAGGATTGTAGTATTTTGAGGCGTTGCTGTGCGCCTTGCGTGGCCATATGTGCCTCAGGCATAGTCAAATAAGCATAAGCTCGAACTTTGGAGCGGCCAACCCGGCCTCGCATCTGGTAAAGTTGCGCAAGACCAAAGCGGTCAGCTCGATAAATGATCATTGTATTGGCCGAGGGAATATCAATACCGCTCTCAATGATAGAGGTCGAAATCAGGACATCATATTGGCCATCATAAAAGGCCGTCATAATGTCCTCAAGCGCGCCGGGTGCCATCTGGCCATGCGCGATGACATATTTCACTTCGGGAACAGATTCGCGCATAAATTCTTCAATGCGCGGTATATCCGCAATACGCGGCGCGACGAAGAATGATTGCCCGCCGCGATAACGCTCGCGCAAGATGGCCTTGCGAATAGAAACCTCATCAAAAGGCGATACATAGGTTCGCACGGCAAGCCGATCCACTGGAGGTGTTGCAATCAGCGATAAATCTCTGATGCCGGAGAGTGCCATTTGCAAGGTTCGAGGAATGGGCGTCGCGGTTAGGGTCAAAACATGCATATCTGCCCGAAGCGCTTTTAAGCGTTCCTTGTGCTGCACGCCGAAACGCTGTTCTTCATCAACGATAATCATGCCTAGATCAGAAAATTGTATCGATTTGGCCAGCAAAGCGTGGGTTCCTACAACAATCTCGCATTGGCCTTTTGCAAGTTCCTCTTTAGCGGCCTTAGCATCTTTGGCAGAGACCAGACGTGAAAGCTGCCGCACCTTCACAGGCCAGCCTCTGAAACGGTCGGAGAATGTCTTGAAATGTTGCCGCGAGAGGATGGTCGTCGGGGCGACAATGGCGACTTGCTTGCCGCTCATGGCCACGGCAAAGGCAGCGCGAAGGGCGACTTCTGTCTTGCCGAACCCGACATCACCACAAATCAAGCGGTCCATAGGTTTGCCGCTTCTTAAGTCTCCAAAGACATCTTCAATAGCGCTAAGTTGGTCATCTGTTTCCGCGTAAGGGAAACGCGCGCAAAATTCATTATATGGCCCCTCCTCTATCACTGTCGGTTCGCAAGTGCGCATGGCGCGTTTGGCGGCGATGACGATCAGTTCGCCCGCCATATCTTTGAGCCGTTGCTTGGCTTTGGCTTTACGAGACTGCCACGCTACACCGCCCAATTTATCAAGAACAGCGACTTCACTAGCGGAGCCATAGCGCGAGAGCAGTTCAATATTTTCAACAGGCAGATAGAGTTTCGCGCCGCCATTATATTCAAGCTGCAAGCAATCATGCGGGGCGTCTTGGACTTGGAGTGTTTGGAGGCCAAGATACCGCCCTAAGCCGTGATCAATATGAATGATTAAATCACCGGGCGTAAGCGCGGCGGCTTCAGAGATAAAGTTCTTCGCCTTGCGTTTTCGTCCACGATTGACGAGGCGGTCGCCTAGAATATCTTGTTCTGAAATTATCGAAAGGTCACCAAAGGTAAAGCCTTGCTCAATCGGCAGAACAACACGCCGAACTGTGCCAGGCGGTATAGCGAGCGCGTCAGGGCCCCGCTCTTCTTTTGAGGCTATTAAGTTATGGTCTTCTAATACATTACCTAAACGCTCTGATGAGCCTTCCGTCCAAGCGGCAATGAGAATACGCTTTTTTTCGTTTTTGAGTGTACGAACATAATCGACGAGCGCTTCGAAAACATTTGCGCCCTCAGTACGGCGTTCGATTGAAAAACTACGGGCCAATTTTCCGCCAAAATCGACTTTGTTTTCTGCATCCGGCGGAATGAAGGCTGTATGATTGCGCGTTTGAAGCGGCCCTGTTAGCTCAGTCCACTGCTCTTCATTAACATAGAGCCGCTCAGGCTTTAATGGCCGATAGACGCCTGCTGATTTTGACGGATCGCCTGAACCTGTATCGCGCGCTTGCACATAGTCTTGGCGAGAGCTGTAGAAATCTTCAATGAGATCTCGCCGTTCTGCCTTTGCTTCTTCCAAAAGGCCGTCATAGGCGACCAGCGTATCTGCGCCGGCATAGTCAAATACTGTTTCAAGGTGCGGGTAAAATAGCGGCAGATAATGCTCTATACCTTGCGGCCGAATACCTTCAACGACTGAGGCGTAAATCGGATCTTTGCTGACACCCCCGCCAAAGGCCGCGATATAGTTCTTACGAAATGTCCCCACAGCCAAATTTGACATCAAAACTTCGCTGACGGGGGCGAGATGAACATTTTTTAGTTTGCTGGTCGTGCGCTGCGTCTCGACATCAAAGGCGCGAATGGATTCTAGCTCATCGCCGAAGAAATCCAAACGAATAGGGTTTTCCAAAGCGGGCGGAAATATATCAATCAACCCGCCGCGTATAGCAAAGTCTCCAGCTTCCATGACTGTCGAGGCGCGAGAATAGCCATTATCTGAAAGGTAGCTTTCCAGAACTTCCCGTTTTAACTGCTGACCTTCACGCGCTTGAAAGCCAGCAGAGGCAATGACAGAACGCGGCGCGACTTTTTGCGTGGCTCCGCTAATCGTCGTCACAATAATAAGGGGCTTATCGGTAGGCGCAATTAAGAGGCTATGGAGAGCTGCAGACCGTCTGGCCGCTAAGGTTCGGCTTGGCGAGACGCGGTCATATGGCAAGCAATCCCAAGACGGCAGAGACAGCACAGGGATATCGGGCGCAAAGAAACGGCACGCCGCAATAAACCCAGAGGCCCGCGTATCATCCCGCGCGATGAACAGCGCCCGCCCGCTGCGTTGACGCACAGCTTTGGTAAAGACAAGCGCGTCTGCACCTTCAGGCAAGCCCGCGGCAATAAGATCAAGCTCACGGCTTGCATATCGGTTCAGCTGGATTTGCATTTATGGAACGGGCTTGAACTCTCGCAGGCGTTCAAAAAGCGGAGTGTCATAATTGGCCGGCACGGGGCTTTTTCCGGAAATCCAGTTATAGATATCGTGGTCTTTTGCGCCTAACAAATCCTCAAATTGAATGACTTCCTCATCCGTAAGCGTTTCGATATAGGCCTTGGCGAATCCACCCAGAATCATATCCGCTTCTTTGAAGCCGCGGTAATTGGCCCGATAAACCAGTCTTTTTCGTCTTGCATCTAACATAGCGGCATCCTTTAGCTATATTCGTCTCGAGTGTCACTTGCGATTGCATAAAACTTAGGTCTATTTAGAGCCTGATATGCGGCCACAAGCTCTCTTTCCTGTTTTTGCAGATGTCACCTCCTTGAAAGGTGTCGGTCCGCGCGTGTCTGAAGCCTTAGGACGGGCCATGGGAACTCGGATTAAGGATTTACTGCTGACGCCGCCCAGCGGATTAATTGACCGCAGTTACAGCCCGAAAATATCAGATGCAAAAACTGATGAGATCTGCACCTTCTCAGTGACCGTTGGCACGCATATGGCGCCCAGCAATCGCAGCCGCCCTTACCGTATACGCGTCTTTGATGAGACGGGCGATATGACCCTTACATTCTTTAAAGCCCGCGGCGATTATTTGCGCCGCGTATTACCTGAAGGCGCGGAACGAATTGTCTCCGGCAAAACAGAAGTGTTTAATGCCGAGCTGCAAATGACGCATCCGGATTATATTCTTGCGCCCGAGAATGCGGATGACTTACCACTTTATGAAACGCTATATCCGCTCTCGGCAGGATTGTCGCAAAAGGTTGCGCGTAAGGCCGTGATGGGCGCACTGCAAAATCTGCCAACACTGCCCGAATGGCTTGATGAGGCGATGCTTAAGCAGCAAGATTGGCCAAGTTTTCATGAAGCCGTGCTTCGTCTTCATGCGCCAGAGCACCCGGTAGATGTTAAGGTGGACGCCCCGCCGCGCTTACGGCTCGCCTATGATGAGCTTTTCGCGAAGCAGCTCGCCATGGCCTTGGTGCGAGAAAACACGCGCCGCGCCAAAGGCCGTCCCCTCACCGCTACAGGGCAATATGTTGATGACCTTTTGAAAGGCGCGCCCTTTGAGCCGACAGGCGCGCAAAGAACCGCCTTCGCCGAAATCAGCGCGGATATGACCTCGCCATACCGTATGGCCCGTCTGCTTCAAGGGGATGTTGGCGCAGGTAAAACATTTGTCGCGGCTATGGCCTGCGCGCAAGCGGCTGAAGCCGGCGCTCAAGTTGCCTTGATGGCCCCAACAGAAATACTGGCGCGGCAGCACGCCGAAACCCTTAAAGCCATGCTTGACCCTGTTGGCTTGACCGTTGAGGCGGTCACAGGCCGCGATAAAGGCAAACCGCGCCAAGCGCTCGCGACAGGATTGGCAGAAGGCTACATTGATGTCGTCGTTGGGACACATGCCCTGTTCCAAGACGCTGTAGAATTCAAAGACCTTGGGCTTGTTATCATTGACGAACAGCACCGCTTTGGCGTTCATGACCGCCTGAAATTGACCGAAAAAGGCCACAAGCCAGATTTGCTCGTGATGACAGCAACCCCCATCCCGCGCACGCTCGCCCTCACGGCCTATGGTGATTTAGATGTCTCAAAGCTCGATGAAAAACCTGCGGGGCGCAAACCGATTGAAACACGTATCTTGCCACTACAACGTCTTGATGATGTTATTGATGGTGTTGGCCGCGCGATAAAGACAGGAGATCAAGTCTATTGGGTTTGCCCTCTTGTTGAAGATAGCGAGTTGATTGACCTCTCTTCCGTTGAAGACCGTCATCGTCAACTCACCGCAATCTTTGGAGACCGCGTTGGCCTTCTTCACGGGCGTCTCTCCGCGCAGGAAAAAGAAGCCATGTCGCAAGCTTTTAAGCACGGTGACTATGATATTCTAGTCGCGACAACCGTTATTGAAGTCGGCGTCGATGCGCCTAATGCGACCATCATGGTGATTGAACATGCCGAGCGTTTTGGTTTAGCGCAGCTCCACCAACTCCGAGGCCGTGTCGGGCGCGGCGATAAACAATCAACCTGTCTATTGATGTATAAAGGGCCTCTTTCTGTGAATGGCAAAGCGAGGCTCGAGATTATGCGACAGAGCGAAGACGGATTTTTGATTGCCGAGAAGGATTGGGAATTGCGAGGTTCAGGAGATCTATTGGGGTCTAGACAAAGCGGGCTTCCTAATTACAAACTCGCTGACCTGGATAAACATAAATCTTTACTGGAAACAGCTGTTCAAGATGCGCGGCTTCTGGCGCAAACTGACCCGGGCCTGACGACCCCTAGGGGCGAAGCGGCGCGAAACCTGCTTTATCTTTTTGAGCAAGACTTTGGTATTGCGCTTATGAAGGCGGGTTAGGTTTTTTTGATGTCTCTAGTTTTTCTTGAACAAATTTTTCTTTCGCCAGCTTTTTAGCCACTTTCTTATTTAAGCGTTCAATGTCCAAATCATCGTCCATAACCTCTTCATTAGACGACACCATACCGCCAGAGATAATCATCTTAGCGCCCTCTTCAGGAGTCATTTCTAAAATTATGATATCTTGTTTTTTTACGAAAAGAAGAAACCCTGATGTTGGGTTAGGCGTTGTCGGAACAAATACACATACATAACCTTCAGGTAAGTGTTTGGAAGGCGCGCCGGACAAATCAGCCGTCACAAAACCAATCGCCCATAAGCCTTCTCGCGGATATTGCAAAAGGCAGACGTCCCTAAAGGCTCTGTCTTTTTGTTGGGCTACAGTCGTTACGATTTGCTTGAGTGCATTATAGACAGGCGAAACCACTGGAACGCGCGCCAAAAGCCGCTCGCCTGATTTAATGACAGACTTACCGATAAAGTTCGACGCTATAATGCCTAATAAGAAAAGCAAAATTATAGCAATGATTAAGCCCAATCCAGGAATATCAAATCCTAAATATGTTCTAGGGTTTATTTGATGTGGTAAGAACCTAAGGACATTGTTGTCAATTTTTTGGACAATCCAAGACACGCCCACAACTGTTGCTATAACCGGCAGCGCGATAATAACGCCCGTGAAAAAACGGTTACGAAACCAACGCACAAACCTGAAGCGCGGCGTGCTTTCCTTCGCCGCAATCTCTATCTCTTCATCCGTCATCTGCTGCTTCCATTAAAATCGCGTCATAGGACGTTTTCCACCCTATACCTGACCCGCGAATATCCTTAGTTATAAGATATAATTTTCGGTGATGATATGGCCAAAAACGGCAAAATAAAGATTGAGAAGCCATTTCTGTTTGCAAGCCTCATAGTTTTTTTCATGGCGCTCATCGTGGTCTATCTTTACCGGGATGATATTTTCCAAACTATTCAAGACCCCAGACAACCTTTTCAAACTTACGCAAAACCTACAGCCCCGGATTATAGCTCACCGGAAGCTTGGTTAGCTCAACCTGATTTATCACAAGATCCGTTTGAAGACCCCAGCGCGGGCGATGTTTTCGTTGTTGTCCCGAGTGTCTATCGCGGGGGAAAACATTGGGTTCTTCCTTCTGATGACCTTAAGCGTAAAAACAAATTGCAACGCATCGTTCGCCCTAATTATGTGGCGCCTTATGGCAGCGCGGGGCGTCTCTTCGCGCCTTATTATCGGCAAGCTTCGCTCTATAGCTTTATGACAGCGCGGGAGGATGCGCGCAAAGCTCAGGATTTTGCCTATCAAGATGTCAAACGTGCTTTTAAGGTCTTCCTGCAGAGCTCCCCGCCTGAGCGGCCCATTTTATTAGTCGGACATAATCAAGGCGCCAGCCATGTGCAGCGTCTCTTAGCGGATTTCTTTACGGGTGATTTGAAAAACCGTTTAGCGGCAGCTTACGTGATTGATTATCCTTTGCCGCTTGACCTTTTTGACACGACATTGAAAGGCTTGTCGCCTTGCGAGACGTCTGACGATACGAATTGCATCAACGCTTTCGGGGCTTTCTTGCCGGGCGATGACGTGATCGCCAAGCGGTTTATGTCGCGCCTCTTAGTTCATGACGGACAAGATTATAGCTCTGTCGAGGGACGGGCTTTACTTTGTAACAATCCTCTACTTTGGAATCGTTCAGAGGACTACGCCCCGCAAAGGCTTCATCTTGGCGGCGTCGCTGCAGAAGGGCTTGATCCCGATATCAAGCCCGCCGCCATGGCAAAACAGGTTGGCGCGCAATGCGAAGATGGTATCCTTTATGTCGACCGACCGAAAAGAAAGTCTCTTCGAAGACCTTTTAAAGTTGGCGGTAAGTTCAGAACGCTTCCCTCGAACTTATTTTATGAAGACTTACGCGTGAATGCGGAGAGACGCGTTCAAGCGCTTTTGGATACAGGCACGTTGCCAAAGCGAGCCGCGAAATTGGATGGTTTTGACATCATCGAAATAGAAGACAGTCCTGTTACGCCGATAAAGGATTAGGAAATCATCTTAGGTTAGGATAATGGTCTTAGCGGATATTCTTTGGATAGATCATCAAATCGCTTAATATCGCGCAAAAGATCTTCAAACTGATCCATAGGTATCATGTTAGGGCCGTCTGATGGCGCATTTGACGGATCAGGATGTGTTTCCATAAAGATAGCAGCAACGCCAATAGAGGCCGCAGCGCGAGCTAATGTAGGCACAAATTCACGTCGCCCGCCACTAGTTGCGCCCTGCCCGCCAGGTTGTTGCACAGAATGTGTCGCGTCAAAGACAACAGGCGAGCCAAAGGTCTTCATTGTGCTGATACCCCGAAAATCCGTAACCAGCGTATTATAACCAAAACTCGCGCCGCGCTCACAGGCCATAACATTCGGGTTTCCACCTTCGACGACTTTTGCCAGCACGTTTTTCATATCTTCAGGTGCAAGGAATTGACCCTTTTTGACATTGATAACTTTGCCGGTTTTGGCAGCCGCAACTAATAAATCTGTCTGGCGGCAAAGAAATGCTGGAATTTGAAGCATATCAACAACCGCGCCAACAGCCTTGGCTTGCTCGGCTGTGTGGGTGTCTGTCAAACATGGAAGGCCTATCTCTTGTCTAATCTCGTCAAAAATTGGAAGGGCTTTATTAAGACCAATCCCGCGCGGAGAGTGAATGCTGGTGCGGTTGGCTTTGTCGTAAGAGGATTTATAGACAATATTAAGACCGACAGTTTCACCGATTTTTTTGAGACGCTCTGCTGTCATCATGGCATGGTCGCGGCTTTCCATAGCGCAAGGTCCAGCCAGAATTGTCAAAGGTTTGTCATTGCCAATCTCATAAACGCCGCCGCCGGGCAGCGGCATAGAAATCGTGGCATTTGCTTTCGACATGGTAAAATCCTTATTTTGACGCGGACTAACATAGATGTGATAGAAAAAACACGCTATTTAGCACGACATAACTCAAATTATGTTGCGATATAATTTCAAATGATTAGCTCTAATCATGATTTAACTGGAGACTACTGTGGCAGCAACTTCCGTCCTTGACCTCATCGGCAACACACCGCTTCTGCGACTAAACGAGGCTTCAAAACTCACGGGCTGTGAAATCCTTGGGAAAGCCGAGTTTTTAAACCCGGGACAATCCGTTAAAGACCGCGCTGCTCTTAGCATAATACGCGCAGCAGAGGCAGATGGTTCGCTTCAGCCTGGAGGCGTTGTCGTCGAAGGCACAGCCGGCAATACCGGCATTGGCTTAGCCATGGTCTGTTCGGCTCTGGGCTATCGCTGTAAAATCGTCATGCCGCGCACGCAAAGCCAAGAGAAGAAGGACGCCGTCAAATTACTAGGGGCGGAGCTAATCGAGGTTGATGCGGTGCCTTACGCGAACCCCAACAATTATGTGCATTATTCAGAGCGTCTGGCCAAAGAGACGCCAAACGCAATTTGGGCCAATCAATTTGATAATACAGCTAATCGCGATGCTCATGTTGAAACGACGGGTCCTGAAATTTACGACCAGACTGATGGTAAGGTCGACGGTTTCATCTGCGCCGTCGGGTCCGGCGGAACTTTAGGCGGCGTATCCCTTGCGCTCAAAGCTCGCAACCCGAAAATCCAAATTGGTGTGGCTGATCCTTTTGGTTCTAAAATGTTTAGTTATTTCAGCAAAGGCACGCTTGAAGCCGAAGGCGGCTCTATAACAGAAGGCATTGGGCAGGGCCGTATTACAGAAAACCTCAAAGATATCATTGTTGATAAAGCCTATCAGGTTTCTGATAAAGAAGCGCTGGAGGTCATTTTTGAACTCAACCAATTAGAAGGTATTTGCCTCGGCGGATCTTCAGGCATAAATATTGCGGGAGCCATTAACATGGCTAGAGAGATGGGTCCCGGTCATACAATTGTGACCATTCTCTGCGACTATGGTCAGCGCTATCAATCCAAAGTCTATAACCCTGAATTTCTGCGCGAGAAAGGTCTGCCGGTCCCGCCATGGATTTGCTAGTCGATACAGATTGGCTCTGTGAGAATCTCGGGCGCGAAAATGTAAAAATTCTGGACGGCACATGGGCCTTGCCTGATGCTGTGGACGAGCTCGCGAGCGGTTACATACCCGGCGCGCAAGTTTTTGATATTGACGCTATAGCCGACCTGTCCAGCTCCATGAAACACATGCTGCCTAGTCCCGAAGCTTTCTCTCTAGCTATTTCCAAAATGGGAATCGGCAATAATGACCATGTCATTTGCTACGATCGCCACGGACTGTTTTCCAGTCCTCGCGTGTGGTGGACATTTATGACCTTCGGCCACAGTAATGTTTCTGTCCTAGATGGTGGATTGCCCGGTTGGATTGAAAGCGGTCATGATGTTAGCTTCGAACCTGCAACGTCTCCAGACATATCTGACTTTAAAATATCTTCCGCACGCATTTGTGTAAGACATAAAGCAGAGGTCATTTCAGCCATTGATAAGAATATTCAAATTGTAGATGCACGGCCCTCGGGACGATTTTACGGCACTAGCCCTGAACCGCGAGACGGCTTACGCTCGGGACGAATACCCGGCAGTTATTCCCTGCCCTTCGGAAGCCTAAAAACCCCAGAAGGATATTTTAAACCGCTTAATGAACTCGCTGACATCGTTGGCGCTTCGGGTATTGATTTAGATAAACCTATAATAACCAGCTGCGGGTCGGGCATTACGGCCGCAGGTATAGCTTTTGTCCTTCATAGATTGGGCGCAAAGGATATAAGCCTATATGATGGCTCTTGGGCTGAATGGGGGGCGAGTGATGCCCCGCTAGAGATTTGATATGAAAAAAGAAACTCAATTCACACATGTTGCGCGGCCCAAAGCGGGGCTCGGAACAGCCGTCAATCCGGATATAACGCGGGCCTCGACATTGCTCTTTGACAAGGCGGAAGACTTATATCGTTCAGATATTCGCGGCTATGGGCGCCATGGCAGTGCCGTGCATGATGCCTTAATCGAAGCTTTTAATCTGCTCGAAGGCGGCGCAGGAACATCCCTGTTCCCATCAGGTCTTGCAGCTTGCACCTATCCCATTCTGTCGCAAGTTAAAACGGGTGATCACATTCTCCTGACAGATTCTTCTTATGGCCCGACACGCTACTTTTGTGACGGTCACCTTAAGAAAATGGGTGTTGAGACCGAGATGTATAATCCGCGCATTGGGGCCGATATTGAAACCCTTATAAAGCCCAATACAAGCGTCATTCTTTTAGAGAGTCCTGGATCTCTTACCTTTGAAGTTCAGGATATTCCAGCCATTGTCAAAGTCGCCAATGCCCATAACGTCACAACGATTATTGATAACACATGGTCCGCTGGCCTTACGCTCAACCCACTCAAGATGGGCGTCGATATTAGTTGCCATGCGGCGACAAAATATTTCGGCGGCCATAGCGACACGATGAGCGGCGCAGCTGTCAGCCGAACAAAGACACTCGCGGGTCAAGTCGCCTTAACGGCGAAGCATTTGGGTAATGCCTGTTCACCGGATGATGCCTATCAAATCTTGCGCGGCTTTCGAACGGTCGTGCCTCGTTTCCGTCAACAAGAGGCGACAAGTCTGGCCTTGGCCACTTGGCTAGCTGAACATCCAAAAGTTAAACACGTGCTCCACCCGGCCCTTCCCTCTCACCCAGACCACGCAATCTGGAAAAGGGATTTTACGGGCGGCGGCTGCATCTTTAGCGTTGTTCTGAACCCTTGTCCAAAAGACCAGGTTTTAGCCTTTATCAACGCGCTTAAGCTTTTTGGGATTGGATATTCTTATGGCGGCTTTGAAAGCTTGGCCATCCATTGCGACCCTCAATTAAAGCGCAGCGCCAGCGAATCACTTGGCGGCCCCTTAGTGCGTTTTGCTTGCGGCCTGGAAGCGATGGAAGACTTAAAAGAAGATATAAAAGAAGCCTTTAGTGAGATTTCTTAAGTTAAAACGTGTCTGGTTAGGCCTTCTTTGCATAATCATTTTCGCCCTTTTATCTTCATGTACCGGTACGCGCACATTGATGATGACGGCGCCCGCCAAGCCTAAGGGCCAAGCCGCCTCACCTATTATTTCTGCCAACTCCCTAAATGAGTGGGCTAACCAGAAAGCCTCTTTGCGCGGTCTTTTTGAGGCTGAAATTTATGGTGTTATGCCAAGAGACTTTGGCACGTTTAAAACAGATACGAAAATTATCTCAGGCCATCCCTTTCAGGCATTTATTGAAGAGGTTACGCTTAAACCTGCCTATGGCGAGAGTTACAACGTCGTTCTCGTAACGCCTAAAGACCGCGTCGGCCCCGTAGCTGTCATAATGATGGAAAACTTTTGCCCTAATCACAATGTCATTCCGGTTGAGGGTATCAGTAAGCCAGAAGGCATAAGTTTTGATTGTAGTGGTGAAGGCCTCATGGCCAATATATTTGGCTATTTCTTTGGGCGCTATATCACCACGCCGCCTATCGATATGATTATGGAGCATGGTTATGCCTTGGCGGTCATATACCCGCCCGCAAATTATCCAGATGATGCAGCCAAATTTGCTAAGTTTCGCGAAAACCCACCCTCAAAGGAATATGTTTGGGGCGCAATAGGCGCTTGGGCTTACCAATTCTCATCTCTGTCTAATTTTCTAAAATCTGATGGACGCTTCTCTAAGACGATTTCTTATGGCCACTCTAGATACGGGAAATCAGCGCTCCTATCTGCAGCCTATGACGAGACTATAGACGGTGTTATTGCTCATCAATCCGGCACGGGAGGTGCGTCCTTGTCGAAAGACAAGAAAGGCGAAACGGTTGCGGATATCACTGAGGCTTACCCACATTGGTTTACACCAGCTTACTCTGAAGACAGCTTAACAATAGACCAACATCAATTACTGGCCTTGATTGCTCCGCGGCCTATACTTCTCGGCAACACTAAGCGCGACGTTTGGTCGGATCCGGAAGGCGCGTTTCGCGCGGCCAAAGGCGCATCGCACGCATATGAGCTTTACGGGTCCGCAGGATTTACACCGTCAAAGCTCACGCAATTCAAACCTAATGAGGATATCGCTTATTGGATTCGCCCCGGCACACATGGTGTCGTTAAAGAAGATTGGCCCGCGTTTCTTGAGTTTATGGATGCACATTTTAAGTAGATGGGAGTGGCAGGCCCGGCAGGACTCGAACCTGCAACCTGCCGCTTAGAAGGCGGCTGCTCTATCCAGTTGAGCTACGGACCCCCATAAGACCTAATGCGTCCAAGGCAGCTTTCTGTCAAAAGCAAAATTATCAGCATAAGAGCGGGGAATGCGCTTCATGTTTTGACTTTGAATGACTTGATGCGGAATATTATTAGCTTTGGCGTAAGTAACGGCCTCTTCTAATGTGTCAAACTTCAGATCAAGTTGTGAGCGCATATCCGTAGATCGTTTAGTTCCCGTCAGCGGATCAATTTCGCCCGATGACGTTCCTACAAATTCCAGCACCCAATGCCGTTTTGCACGACCAGACGTCATAGCAGACGGGGATGGTTGATAGATTTTTGCCAACATGTTGACGCTCCAAATCGAATAGGGTCTCGCCTTAGCCTGAGATCGCGCCGCTGTAAATTACATATCGCGATTAAAGGCCGTATTTAACATGGATTTCACATCAGAGAGACTGGAAGGTTTAGAGGCCGCCGCATTTTGAAGACGTTGACGCATCTGGTTAGCAGATGCAGTAACTGGATTTTGCGCAGGCATTTGACGTGGAGGTGGGTTTCCAGCCTGAGGGCCTCTTTGAGGTGCATGACGTGCTGTTGCTGGCGCGGCCATTTGTTGACGTAAGTCGTTCCTTGCCTTTTGGACGGTGTTCCGTGACGCCGGCAAAGCCGAAGGGTCCTCCTGTTTCGTGCTCTTACCGATACTTCTGGCGCGCCAACGCCCGTAAACTGTTTCCATAAATTGCGGAGTCGCATCTGGGCGATTCCAAAGGTCCGTAAATTCCGCAGATGAGCTATGCGGCCGGTATTCTTCTTCGAGCGTATTTAAGATTACACGCATCGGCAGATTAACCGACTCACCAAACACCATAGTTTCCGCAGTGCCCAAAGACGGCAGGAAAGATAACAATTCAGCTGCGCCGTCAGGAACGGCCGCTTTAACAAAGTTTTGGTCTAGCTCATTCGATAGACGCATAGAGAAAATGGTTGAGCACTGTGAAAGCGTTGACGCTTCAAGCTCAGAAGGCCTTTGAGAGATAATCCCCAAAGATACACCATATTTACGACCCTCCTTGGCAATACGTCCAATAATGCGGCGCGTAGAGTGAAACCCGAGGCTTTTATCCGCTGGGATATATCTATGCGCCTCTTCACATACGAGGAGCACGGGGATACGGCGCTCCGACCATGTTGCCAGCTCAAAGGCGAGCCGCGCGACAACCGAAACCACAACATTAAGCGCTTCTGAGGGAATCCCCGAGAAATCAAGGATTGAAATAGGCTTATTCGCTACGGGGATACGAAATATTCTGCCGACAAGGTTTTCAATAGGTAATGGAGCCGCTTGATTGCGGAAAATGAACTGGTACCGGGGGTCTGACATCAACATCTGAATGCGGCGTTTAAGACGCTTATACGGGCCGAGATTGGAATTGTTTTCAAGCTTACCCATCGAATGATCAAGGAGTTTGAGGACATCGCGAATGCGATAAGGCACAGGAGAGTCGAGTGTAATGTGTGTTGCGCGCTGTAACTCAGCTTCGACATCATCCATTTTAGTGTGAGAGGACGTATCACTCTTACTCATTGATCGGTCATACAGACGCTTAGCTTTTAGTAGAACGTCATGCAGAACCTCGACCTCTTCACGCGCATGGTCTTCAATATCGCTAGTCAAAAGTTCCGTTGTCTCGACAAAGTCAAACATCCAAAGCGGAATGTCGAGCGAATCACTACTGATGACTTCAGCCATATCGCCAAAGCTTTTTGAATACTCATTATGAGGATCAAATAGCACAATATGGGCCATCTTATTTTCTTTGAGGATGGCTTGCAAAACCAAAGCCACGGTACAGGACTTACCGGAGCCCGTAGAGCCAATGATAGCAAAATGCTTAGACAGCAGATCATTTGTTCTGACTTTGGCGACAATAGAGTTATCTTGCTGCAAACGTCCAATTTCAATACAGGGCGCATTTTCCTTATTAAAAATCAACCGCAAATCATCCGCCGACATATTATAAATTGCTTCATTTAAGACAGGAAATGAGCGTACACCCCTGAAAAACTTGGTTTCTTTCGTGGTCGGATTCGTTGTGATTTCTCCAAGAATATTTAAATTGGCCAGACAGCCATCCCCCATACCTTCCGCATCCTCAGCGCCAATGCGTAGGGACGACACCATGGCAACAACGATAGATTTGCTTGTCAGGATTTTAAGAATGGTCCCAATCTGCGCCATGTGCAGATGCCCGTGACGTATTATGGACTTGTTGATAGTCATAACCGCGACAGCGGACCCTACCGTGAGCACTCTACCAATTTCAACACGCTTATATGGCTGAGCCATAGGCTCAACGGTTGCGCGGTTTACTAAATTTGAAGCTGACATTCTTATCCCCAATCCGTCGATTAGGTTAATTCTAGTAAAACAGTGTTAGCAAAGCCTTACCAAACTGCAGAGCTCAAATTACCCCAAAAGAGATCAGCTTTCAGAGTCAATGCCTCGTGCTGTGTTAGACAAATATAGAGTTTTTAATCTCACTTTATCGCCTGAGCGGTCAACTTCGAAGAAGCCGGCTTTAAACCCATTGGCGTCGTCCTCAAATAGGGTCCCGTATTTATCCCAAAATTGCTCATCAGCCCGCCTAATCAGGACATAGTCATAGCCCTCCACGTCAAGAACGAGTTGAAGATCATAATCGCAAGTCCATACATCATTTTTGGCATATAAGGGCCCCACGGAAAAACAGCCCTTATTTGTGGCTAAAGGGCTAAGCTCATGACCCGTAATGTAAAATGTATATCCTGTTTCATTCTGAGCAATAACGTATATTTTATCGTCGCCTTTGGCATAATTCTTAGCGACGGTTGATAGCTCTTTTATCTGACCACGGATTTCAACAAGCTCATCATATTCATTCGCCCAAGGGTGAACTGCAGGAACGCCGCGTTGTGCGAGAGGCTCAAACAATAATGTGTCCATAGTTTTTGGAGCGGCATAAACGGCATTAAAGAATAGAGTTGCTCCTACTAAAAGTAGAGCCCCTTGCGTGACATTTCTTTGATCACCGACATAGGGTGCTTTGAATTCTAAAATTAGGCGAGAGGATCCATAAGCCAAAATCCCAAGTAAAAAGCTACTCAAATAGCGCTCAAGTGATGCTAGCCTTTCAATATCATAAATTTGGAAAAAGTGGCGTGTAATGAACAATATCAAACTTGTGTAAAGAATGAATGTGAGAGCCAAATAAATATATTCAACCACTGGCACAAAAGCCTGACGTAGATTAAACAGAGCTCTCATCCCAAAGATGACCGCCCCCGTGACCATCAAAGCTAAAGCCCCCATAACTGTAGGCTCAACGATTTCCAACATAGAATAATCGATAACAAACTGGTCTCCACCATATGGAGACGTAGGCTCAAAGCCGATGCGAGCCCATAACTCAGCCCAAGCTATTTGCGTTTCTTCCGTATTACGCGTGAAGAAAAACTCAGTGATAGAGCTAAAAGACAAGCTTTGCGTATCTGCATAGGCATCGCTGACGCCCGCCCCCGCTGTATATCTTCTCCATATCCAAGCCACTAAAAATGAAGCGGCAATACCGCCAATCGTTTGAGAGATAATCGGGAGAATCTTTACGCGTTTCTCAGGACTCGACTTAAGCTTTGAAGCCAAAAACTTATAGAGCGCTAGACAGGCAAACAAACCTGTAGCCGTCAGACTGAAAAGAGGCGCAATGGGTTTGATCAACGACATCATGAGAAGCACAATGAGAAAAAAGATGAAGACCTTAAAGTTAAAGTCTTCGGCGTTTAATTGCTTTGCCAAGAGTAATGACGCAGCAAAGAAAAGTCCTAATATGCCATCTGTGTAAAGGTCGTACAGATTGGCGCCAAACCCATAATAAAGAGCAAAAACGATGGCGAAGATCGGCAAGGCTGTCATGCTTGCCCGCTTGTTTATCCCAGTAGATATAAACCCTATTGCCGTCACAACTAAAAGGGCTTGAGCGAAGACGACTTTCCACTCCAAATAACCATTAGGACCGCATATGTAATAATGCCATAAATTTATGCCCGGTGGATATGTGGGAAACAAAATAGCATCATTCGACGCTTGAGCCTGTGATGTCTCAACAAGTAATTTTGAATAGCGCGCCCAATGTGAAAACTCATCCCACCCAAAAAATGCAAAATCGGGGGCGACTTTGAAGCCGAAAAATAAAAGTAATCCCCCCCCTAAAAGGTAGATTGGGAAATGCGTCTTACTGAGAGAGGGACCGTTTGCTAATTGTTCAGCAACATAGGAGCGGACGCCCTCTCGCGGGCCTCCCCTCAATAAAGCGTGAGCTAAAGCAATAGCGACAATTAAATAATAGCTGGCTCTAAGCTCCCCGACCAACAGTCCGAAAAACAAGCAAAGGGTTATACAGCAAGCCGTAAAAAAAAGCCCTGCCACAAAATTAGTCTTGAGATATTTTGCCAAGCTCCAAGACATGCTGCCCCATGCGAGAATAGAAAAAATCGTCAAAATACTCATGAGGTCTCTCGAAAACAGACTTATCTAAATCTAATGCAGCGCTGAAATATGCCTGCTTTGTTTAAGTTCACTCCTCACTGAGTCAAGGTCGTTTATTCTGTGTTGAAAGAGGTTTGCTACCGATGTAACCTCAGGTCTAGCGCTCGTAAGCCAACTTACCTTCGCAGAATAAAAGCAAGGATTTTTAACAATATCATGTCCAAACTTCGCGGAATTGCCGTCATCATTCCATGTTACAAAGTTAAGCTACATATACTTGCATTATTAGAAAAAATTGGCCCTGAAGTGGGAGCCATCTATTGCGTGGACGATGCTTGCCCTGAGCACTCAGGCAAGTTCATAGAGGACAATGTGAAGGACTCGAGGATAAACGTAATTTATCACGAGGAGAACCAAGGCGTTGGCGGCGCTGTTCTCAGTGGATTTAAAGCAGCCGATAATGATGGCTGGCGTATCGGCGTAAAAATAGATGGGGACGGTCAAATGGATCCACTTATTTTACAAAAATTTACAAATGTTATTCTCGACGGTAAAGCCGATTACACAAAAGGAAATCGTTTCTATAATCCGTCCCATTTGAGGGCCATGCCCCGCGGACGATTATTTGGAAATGCTATACTGTCATTTGTATCCAAATTTTCAACGGGCTACTGGAACATATTTGACCCTACGAATGGCTATCTTGCGATTGACCTGCGTTTGCTAAAACATATGGATATCGAGAAAATCGATAGGCGTTACTTTTTCGAAACAGACTTATTGTTTCGCGCAGGCCTTTCCAAAGCGAAGGTATTGGATGTGCCTATGCAGGCTCTGTATGAGGACGAAGTCAGCAATCTTCACTTTTCAAAAGAAGCAACAAAGTTCATGCGCGGCCATTTGAGAAATTTCTTTAAACGCCTGACATATAACTATTTTTTAAGAGACTTTAGTATTGCTTCAATTGAACTTGTGGTTGGTGTCATAGCCTTAAGCTTCGGATTAATTTATGGTCTGGCTAATATCGGAGGTAGCGGAGGAGAACCTCGCTCAGCGGGCACAGTGATGATGGCGGCCCTACCGACATTGACAGGTATAATCCTGCTCATCAGCTTTCTAAATTACGACATTCAACAAACACCGTCAGACCCACTCGGTCCGCGCTTATTCGACGATGAAAGAGACCGAATGGATGATACAGTCATTGGCACTGCGTCTCAGAAGAAAAAACCAGCCGATAAAATTCACTAAAAAACTTAAGTGCCCTAGAGATAACGTCCGTAATGCAAATAACACGCGCGGAATTTTGACAACGGCTCGACTGCCGCTTTCCGCAAGCAAAAAAGATAATAATTTTACGGAAAGTAAGCCAATGGTCGGGGCGGCAAGATTCGAACTTGCGACCCCCTGTTCCCAAAACAGGTGCGCTACCAGGCTGCGCTACGCCCCGACTAAGGCTTGGGCTTCATAACCAACTGGAATTAAAAGGCAAGCACGTTATTTGGCTTCTGTGCCAAAAAACTCATGTTTAACAACATCGCCCGGCATAATACCTAATTCCTTCGCGCGGCCGCCCTGTAATTCGAGTACAGCAGCGACGATAGCCTCTGACGAGGCGCTACGAAGCTTATAGGGTTGGGCCATATGCTCAATCTTAAGAATCTTACCATTTGAGCGCACGAATAATATATCAAGCGGCAAAGGTGTATTCTTCATCCAGATTGTCGCGATTTTTGGAGAATCAAATTCGAACAACATACCAGAGTCAGGATCCATACTTTCACGGAACATCATGCCGCGGGCTTGCTGCTCCAACGTTATAGCGCGATCAATCATGAATGTATGCGTAGCGTCTTCGGACACCACGGTCAGGGGCACAGGCGTACCAAAATCAACAACATCATCTTTGGACGTTTGCGCGAAGGCAGGTGTCGTCATAGCAATGAGTAAGGCAGATAAAGTAAGGTGTTTCATGGGCATTACTTAGCTAAAAGAGCGACGTTATCAAAGCTATATTTTTAAAGGACATCAGTTGGCAGTCCCTAGGGGAATCGAACCCCTCTTTCCTGGTTGAAAACCAGACGTCCTAACCGATAGACGAAGGGACCGCATCAACTGTGAGCCGCGATATATATAGCACCGCGCAGCCTTGCAAGGGGCTTTTTCATAATTTTCGTCTGTTTAGACTATTATTTATCAGCAATCGCTAAATCCACGACTTGAAGATCAATTCTGGTGCGCCCTTTCCAGCTATCCGCTTTTAGGCGGCCCGCTACGTGAACTTTAGGGGCATTAGGGTCGAGTAATATTTTGTCTAATCCGGTTTCATCGGCGCGAAAACATATACCGCTGATGCGGCCGCCGCTAGCGTCTTCAAAAGTGCAGCGCACATGACCGCCTCTAACACGCTCTGCATAGGCTATCCGTGCATGAGAGAATGCGAATAAAGGTTGGGGGTTTCCCGCGCCATAGGGCCCAACTTGTTCAATACGATCTATAATCGAATGATCAGCACCACTAAACGCAATCAATGCATCAATCTTCAGAGATAAAGCCTTACGGGCTTTTGCTACATCCTCTTTCAAAAGCTCATTTAGAAAAGAGGAGAGCTGCTCAATCTTATCGCCCTCAACCGACAATCCACCTGCCATGGCGTGGCCACCGCCGCTTAAAAGCAAGCCGGCTTCTTTAGCTTTGGTAATAGCTTCACCTAGATTCACGCCTGTCATAGACCGGCCCGAGCCTTTACCGAGCCCCTCTTCGTTGACGCCGATAACTATGGCAGGTTTATCGAAACGATCCTTGAGGCGTCCTGCAACAATGCCAATCACGCCGGGATGCCAGCCTTTCATGTCAACAATGATCACGGCGTTTTCTTTCGGAAGTTTGTTCGCCTCCTCTATGGCCTCATTTATCATTTGATTTTGTAAGGCTTTGCGATCTGTATTAACGCGGTCTAATTCTGCCGCGTGGGCGTACGCTAATTGTGCATTTTCAGTTGAGAGCATTTCTGCCCCCATCTCAGCTTTCCCGATTCTTCCGCCAGCATTGATGCGTGGTCCTAAAATAAATCCGCAATGATAGGTCGTGTAGGGCGGCGCAGCACTGGCAACATCTGCCAGAGCCCTAATGCCGATGTTTTGATCTTGGGATAGAATTTTGAGACCTTGACTAACAATCGCACGATTTAAACCCTTCAAAGGCACAACGTCACAGACCGTCCCGATGGCCGATAACCCTAATAAATTCATGAGCTTAAATGAGGAGTCTAACCCTCTGCGCTTGGCCTCTCGGTTAAGCGCGACTAAAGCCATGAATGTGACCCCAGCCGCAGCAAGATGACCAAGGCCTGATGTGTCATCCTCACGGTTGGGATTCACAAGCGCTGCACATGGCGGCAAAGCTCCATGCATAAGATGATGATCAATAACGATAATGGGGAGCTCCAGCCCCTCAGCCGCTTCCAGAGCGCTTTGTGCAGCCGCCCCGCAGTCAACGGTTATGACAAGATCATTGCCC
>ENA-ORXM01000629-ORXM01000629.1-marine-metagenome-genome-assembly--contig:-NODE-629-length-58977-cov-4.306418_pt1 | contig 58977 bp, 49 predicted proteins | sample MGYA00237867_ERZ511480 | MGnify/ENA primary metagenome ERZ511480 (study PRJEB26309, sample SAMN06266103) | marine metagenome | isolation source: Algal blade | place: United Kingdom:Sidmouth, United...
ATGTTTTATTCGTGTTCTCAATATTTCTATGAGATTGGTAAATATCGCAAGGAACGGTATCCCCTAAACATTTTCCCAAGTACATCAGCAAAGGCATAGGAGCTATAGCAAAAATTGATACGTGCTTTATTTTGGCATAAATACCACCACTTAGTTTATCCTTTATAGTTCGTTTGATTTTGTCAGCCTGCATTTTCCAAACCTTCTTATCTGCAAATCGATCAAAATCGGTTACTTCAATTTTTTTTCCATCTAGTTTTTTCAATTCTTTATAGGGTATATTCACCACATATCCATTAAGATAAATTCCTTCTTTAGTGGCATTGTCAAGATCAACTTTAGCTTGAAAAATAACAGATTCTGAATTGGTAGAGCTTGGGGAACACATAATCAGTGTTTGCAGCAAGAGCAAGAATGAGAGAAGCGCTTTCATAAAATTGTTGTGTATGACAACTGATGGTGATTGAAAAAGAGATACTTTACAATGTAATTATAGTAGTTCAACAATCTGGATCCAATTTCCACATGTATCATTAAAGATGGCAATTTTCGATTCGCCCATGTTTGTTGGTTTCTTCAAAAACTCAACATCAAAATTTTTCAATTTCTCGTACTCTTTGTCTACACTTTCAACTCGAAACTGGGTGTATGGAATTTCAGCTTGAAACAACGCTTTTTGATAGACTTTGGCAGGTTCAAAATGACTTGGTGAAGGTTCTAGTAACACTTCTGTCGCATCTTCTTCGCCTTTGGGAATGACAGTTAACCATCTTTTTCCTTGGTCAAGCGAAATGTCGTTCTTTTTAACAAAACCTAATTTTTCGGTATAAAATGTAAGCGCCTCAGCTTGATTGTGAACTGGAATTCCTATCACCTTTACTTTCATTTTGATAATTTTTAACGGTTCATTATTTTATCCAAAAATATCTTTGAGGCCATTCACCATGATAATCAGAGAGAAAATAAAGGCCGCGGCCATAATTACGTTAGTCAGAATTCTGTTTTCGGTAACCCCGAATTTCTTCTATTCCAAAGAACTAGGAAGCATAGAACAACGAGTGGCAAGCCAAACACGTTGAATACCTGTGTTACAATTTGACCTTTAACGGGATTAAAGCCAAAAACTGGAACAGTAAGCGCGATAATGCTGGCTACACCGGTAATAATTTTAAACCTGCTAGATTTTACATCTAATTTTCCTCTGTTGTAATCTCCCAACATTAACGGCACAATCATTAAGCACGGGAATATGCTTGATAGACCGGAACTGAGAGTGCCCGCAAAAAATATGCTCACTGCAAACTTGCCCACCGAAGGCTCTAATGCCTTCGACATATCGAGAACGTGTGTGATTTCGTGCCTGTTTCCATGTAGACTGCCGCTTGCCACAGCCATGATAGATCCACTGATGATGAAAATGAGTATAGCCGCCACGATAGAATCATTTCGTTGTGTTTTAAAATCGTCCATATTCCAACCTTTTCCTTGTATAAATAAGGGACGCGATAAGAAAGTTGCACCGGCCATAGTTGTACCAACAAACGCTGCAATTAAAATGCCTGCGCCTTTCACATCGGGAATTTTTGGTACCAAACCCATAATCACATCGGTGGGCTGGGGAAATACAAAAAACAAGGTGAATAAGAAAGATAAAGCCATCATGGATACAAAGAAGACCAAGACCTTTTCGAAGATGTTGTAGTTTCCTTGAATGAGAAGAAAATAGAATATGCCGATGATCAAAATTGCCAGCCCGATGACAACTACATATTTATGATTTTCTAAGGCGGGAAAGTTGAGCCAATGTCTATAGTTAGTTCCATCGATCTATTAATTCTATCACTCCTTTTTTGATGGCGACATTAAAGTTATCATTTCTAATTTCAGGAAGAATTGTGTTTATAATAACATCATTGCAAATTTCATCAGTTAAGATGTGTTGAGTTCCTAATCCTGTTGCAATACCGATTTGCCTACAAGGTTTACATAGAACAATGACTAAACCATTGTCTTTTTCTAATGTTCCGACTCCCCAACTGTTACCTAAATCAACTGCATACTCTTGAATGTCTCTGTAGGGCGAGATGGTATCTACAATAACTATTGCGATTTGCCTTGAGGTGTTTTCTTCATAGTCATTGAGAATTTCGGATAGTTCATTTCTTTGAAACTCAGTTAAAAGTCCTCCATAATCATTAACAAGTCCAACTTGGTTAGGAAATCCGCACAACTTATTTACTGAAATCTCAGGTGCGGGCGTGGAGGAATTTTTGTCAGAATTATGCGTAAGTAGTTTGCAAGAAGAAATACTGAATGCGAGAATGAAAATAACGATTCCTATTCCAATTTTCATAAAAGTTTTTTAAATAAAAGCCAATTATACTGAGTCTCGGTATTCTACCCTCAATTCTCTGGCATGTCGTTTTCTTTCTTAAAATCTCCTGAGGTAAGGCCGGTATCGAATTGAATGTCGGTCCAGGCTACTTTTATCCATGGTTCATCGGTGATGTCAGCATTCCAAGTTGAGTTCTTGTATTGTCTTTTGGTGGGAATAAGCATACCTTCAATTTCTTCATATTCTACTTCCATCAACTTTGGTGTCATAGCACCAAAATCTGCTACGGTGAATAAAAATTTATCAACGATCGAGGTTTCTTCGTTGATGTAGAGTTGATAGATATCAGTCGGTTTTTCACCCTGAGAAACAAACGTAACTCTCACAATGTCGTACTCAGAATCTTCTCTAGACTCTTTCTCTAGGTATTCATAATTCAGCCCTGGGTCAGCTAATTTCTGCATCATCGTAAACCAATAAAAATTTGTTGGTCTGTTAAACGAAACTCTTTTCATCATGGCTTCATCTTGTATGACCTCTCCATTATGTTTTAGCCAGAATTCGTTTCCATCATAACCTTGTTCAATACCACCTTCAAGTTGAGGTAAGGTACGCTCATGTTTACTATAGTTACCATATGAATATTCCCCATCAAATAAGTATTTCTCTGTTGACACGTCTGCTTCACCATTTGGTGTTGTGTAGGTGTAGGTATAAGTAACATCGTTTTTTTCTCTCAGTTGCTTGTAATCTCCCACTTTGTTTATCATGTTTAGGACTAATTCGTGTCCTTTATTATCAACTTTTGGCTTCGTTTCTTCATGTTCTATTTGATGATTGTTGTTGCATGATGCGAACAAGCCAATTAAAAGGAGCACAGCTATAAAATTTAAGTTCTTTAAGTTCATTGACGAATTTTATTGATTTCCTACTCATTTCTTTATGTGAGTCGTGTTGTTATTTCTTACGTATGAGAGGTTGTAATTTTTGCAAGCTCTAAAGTAAAGCAAACCTGCCTTAGCCGCAATCATTCTACCATTAAATTACAACCCCGTATTTCACTGCTGTCAGTTCGCCCGAGCACATCAAAACTGCCATCTTCATACACTTTTCCCAAATCTTGAGTCGCCAAAAATGAGCAAGAATATAGATTAGCCAAATCAATCACATTCAAGACACCGGTTTTCCCATAGTCCATCATTTGAAAGGGATCGGTAATTTCTCTGGTTAAACAGTGTAAGGTGTTTGCCGGGTAAAATCTGCCCTCAGCTTGATAGTAAGCCTGGCTCAGCATTTCCGTCATGCCGTACTCAGAAAAGATTTGTTTTACCCCGAAGGCAGATTGTAGTATATCATGTAATTCTGCTCTTATCATCTCTTTTCGCCTGCCCTTCATTCCGCCAGTTTCCACGATTTTTGTATGGTTAAGTTTTTGAGGAAATTGCTCAGCCAAATCAAGCAAAGCGAAAGTAACCCCTAATAAAACGACAGGCTGTTTCCTCTCTTCGAGTTGTTTCAACCGTTGACTTAACTCATTGAATTCATGCAAATAAAACCCATTGTATGGATGGGCAGAGGCATTCATCAGTGTTTTAGCCATATAAACTAGAGAGGCATCTTGGCGCTCAAGGTATGAAGGCAACAAAGCGAGAAAACAATATTCGGCCGGATTTCCGAAAAACGTGTGAAACCCATTTAGAATAGATGTTTTGTACAATGAGGTGCTTTTTACTAAATGCTGACTTGGTGTTTGCCCGGTTGTCCCACTGCTTCTAAAAATAGTTTCTGCTGGTGCATTGTCAGCAACAATTCTGTGGAATTTAAACATTTCGACAGGTAAAAAGGGAATTTGCTCTATATGTGACACTGTTGTTGGGGTGCGATGCAATTGATCGCAAAACTCTTTGTACACATCTACATGATTGTATTGATATTGGTATACCTGCAACGCTCGCTTCTCAAAAGGCAGAGATTGATTAAAAATGAGACGTTCGAGATTGTGGTCTTCCATTGATTGAGTAAATGAAAATGAATACTGTAAATTTATCGCTGCAATGCAGGCTTGCGAAATTTATTTTTGTGGTGTTTGTTTTTTGCTACTTTTTTGGGTCGTTAGCTCAGTTGGTTTAGAGCGCTGCCTTGACAGGGCAGAGGTCACTGGTTCGAATCCAGTACGACCCACTTAAGGATGAAAAATTCTTACAAACAAATACAAGGCACTTGAGCTTGCTCAAAAGTGTCTTTTATCTGTTTGTTTGAGTTAGAACGTCAGTTCTAAGAATTTTTCATTTAGACTACGGGGTTGTTTCTGGATCACGCAAGTAATCCTTTCCAAATCTTGCATTTTTGTTTTTGTCCTTTTCTTTGGAAAGGTTTATTTCTTTTTTTCTTTCATCTTCTTTGTTCTTTTGGCTTGAACCAAAAGAACGAAAAGTTCAAGACTTAACCTTTTCGGTGACCAACTTGTTGTTCGTTCACTAAATTTCAAAAACTCAACTAGACAACAAGTTGTCAGATTCAAACAGCTTGAAATTTTACGTGAACTTTACAAAGTTGGTGCCCACCGATAAGCTAATGTCATTCCTTGAAAATCAAAGATTTTCTTTTGGTTCAATTTCTTTTCCATAAATCAAAAGATCTCATTGTCTCACAATCGCATGATCGCATAGTCTCATGATCCTCAAAATTCCAAATCTCACTATCTTGTCTCTTGTCTCTTGATTCTTGGCTCTCCTTAAATCTCACTAGCTTACAGAATTTCGACCGACTGAAGTCGATCGTTGTATGATGTCGCACCGTCCGAAGCTTCAGCGTAGGGTGGTCGTCACTTCGTGACTTGTGTCCTTTTGGCTTGAACCAAAAGAACGAAAAGTTCAAGACTTAACCTTTTCGGTGACCAACTTGTTGCTCTCTCTTCTTTATTTTCTATGCTTTTTCCGATACTTTGTCTTGATACAAAGTATCCAAACATCAAAAAGAAACAAGGAAGTATCTGTTCGCTACACTCACAGAACCGTTGACAAGTCTTTTCGCTTCATGCTTCTTTTCGATTGCATCGAAACGCAATTCCGCTTTGACTTGCAAGCTAATTCTGTGTTTCTTCCTTGAAAATCAGAGATTTTCTTTTCACTATTGCACAATTTGAATTGTACCGTTTTGCTCTACTAGGTTGCCGTCAAGTTGATATTCGGCCGTCCAAATGAACAAGCCAAACTGCTCGTCGGTTGATTCGGAAATTTGACCCTTCCATCCTTCTGATAAATCGGTGGTCTCAAAAACAACCTCGCCCCAGCGATTGAAAATCTGCAATCTGTAGTCTGTTACCTCACACAAATCATCATTTATGAGCATCCCAAACTCATCGTTCATGCCATTAATTTGATTCGGAGAAAATGCAGTAGGGAAACCTGGGCCGTCTACACGTAATACATAGGTTGTGAGCACGTCGCAATCGTCAGGTACAGGTGTTCGTATTTCGACAATAAATTCACCCGGCATGTTGGTGTCGGCCACTGTGCCATCGGGAAATGTGAAGGTTTCGCCCTGGCAGATTGAAAACTCCTCTGTAAATTCAAACACACAGCCACAAGGATTAATGGTGACTTCTAGATCAAACGTAGCATCACAGCTATCATCGGGTTCAAACACGTAAGCAAACACACCGTTTTCATCGGTATCAATGATGGCTTGACTCCAAGTTCCAGCAATGCCGTTATCAGAGACAGTGGGCAATGGTTGCGTTTGGTCGCCAAAACAGTAAGTATTTGCAATTGAAAAGACTGCTTCATCTGCTGTTTCAACTTCCACTGTTACGGTCTCAATCACTTCATCGCAACCCAAATCTCCAGCAGGGTCATCTGTGGTGGCAAAAAATTCTACGTTGCCAGTAGTCACATCATTCGCGCTGAGCGAATACGTGGTACTCAGGCTACTCACATCAGAGAATGTGCCATCTCCAGACGATGACCACGTGACTGAACTTGCAGAACCGCCAAGCGTTGCCAAGAGTGAGATTTGTTCTCCTTCGCAAACCAGTGGCGGTGCTGTAATGCTTACAGCCGGCGGATCTTGTAGAGCAATGAGTAACTCTTGTTGTGTTGAACAATTGAAAGTATTGGTTTCTATGACAGTGAGTGTATAGCTGCCCGGTGGCGATGTTGTCCAATCAATTTCTATTTGATTGCCTGAAGATGTGGTGGGAACAATGGTTCCAGTGAACGATGCCTCGTCCACAAACCATGAATACGTAGAACCTGTTGTTCCTTCCCCACTATTTTCAGCTGCATCTACCGCGTAGGCTTCTATACCATCTGCTTGTGCACATAGTATTTGCTGCGCCTCACCTCTGCTCCACCCAACTGTGAGTAGGAGCAAGAGGAAGACAGATTGAATGCAATATGTCTGAAACCGTGTTTTCAAATTGTGTTTATCTCATTTTAATTAAAGTCAATTGCTGAAGTTGTTGGCGCTGGGTTCACTGTTACACTCTCAGTAAGGTCTGGGTCAATATCTAACGCATTACATGAGTCTGATCCATCATCATCCATGTCTGTTAATGTTAACGTAAATGTTTCTGCAACCGTAGGATCTGCAAGAGCAGGAACTGGGATTAATGTTGGATTTGTATTTGTGTCGACTGCATCAAGTTGAACAGTTGTTGGCCCGACCACGCTGCCATTCACATTACTTGTTATTTCGTATGTTACAAAAGCACTTAAGCTACCGCCTACTAACTCAAAGTTGGTTGTGTTGCCATCACAAACTGGTGCTAACGCGGTTATTGTGGGTGGCTCATATCCTGCAACTAATTCAATGGTGAGAATTTGCTCGGGTCCTGGGCATCCATTCACCGTTTCTATCACCGAAAGAGTGTATGTTTCTCCAACGGTAAAAACAGCAGTGTTTGACCAATCGATTGTTATTTGATTTTGACCTTGATTATTCACTTCTGGTGTGAAATCATTGGCTCCACTGTCTTGTAGTGTCCAAGTATAATTACCTGAACCAGAAGAGTCTCCATCATCAACGGTATAGGTTTCAAGTTGCTGTCCACACAAGGTTTGTGTCTGTGAAAACGTCTGAAGTCCTACGCATAACAGCCACATTACGAGACTGAGTTTTATCATTTTTGCATTCATGGTTTTAATTTATTGATTATTTAATTTTAGTTAAAATTTATTGTTGTCGTTGTTGGGGTTTCGTTTATGTTAATTATAATGTCTTCTGAATCACCGACACATGCCAAACCGCCCACTACGGTATAGGTGAATATGATTGATGGTTGATTATCTGGTAACGGAAATGGAAATGAGACCACCGAACCACCCACAGACCATTCGCCCCCACTATCTTCTCCTGTTAGCGCATCTTCAAGATCAATTTGTTCAACGGTGTCAGACTCACAGAATGTGAGTGGACTGCCTGTTGCAGTTCCGGCGCTAGGAACCACTTCTACAATGACTGTGAAATCGTATTCAAGGTAGCAACTTGTATCGTCTGGAGTGAATGTGTATGATACTGTTCGAGGCATTCCGCCATTGTCTATTTCCGTCCATGTGCCTGGCACACTATTTCCACTTTCATCATTATCGGCAATGCCATCTACAAGAATTGGTAATTCCGTTGCACAAACTGTACGATCTTGATAGGTTGCGCTCGTGAAAATGGTTTCGATGAACGACTGACCATTTATTTTCCCCGGTGAAGCGATATTGCCTGCATTAAGTATACCTATCGCATTGCTAGAACATGCATCGCTATCGTTAGATGAAAGATTCCAGAAACTACCATCATTATTCTCACTCGTACCTGAATTTTCTATTTGGGTTATTGTTCTGTCTAGATAAATTGATTGACCATTTGTACCAGTAGGCCATGGTGTTGATGAATCGTAATTTACTTCATCAACCAACCCACCAACAGAAGTAATGAGCTGTATACTTTCGACTGGTGAACAACCACGCGAATTATTTGCGAACATTGGTTCCGGTAGCTGAATATAAGTTAGGTCGCAATAGCATGAGCCGGTCATCCATGCCGTCTCAAAATCAGCCATGGAGGCAGATCCGAGAATGGCAATGCCGTTAGGTGGTATTGACCCAGATAACAAAATTGAAGGGTCATGTGAAATACTTAATATCCAATCAGTAATATCTACTGGATTGGAAGTTGACGGGTTGTAAACTTCTATCCACTCATAGGCGGCTTCTGATGGTCCAGAGATATCAGGATTGTAAAAAACTTCAGTAATCACTAGTTCACCTGACTCAGTCATGGTGTTTACTTGTATGACTCCTGGAGAACCATAATCATTCGATAGAGATTCGGAGGCTCCATTAATTCCTGGATAGCTACCTAACCAAACACAGCCGATATCGTTTTCGAGATAACTCGTGATCGTGAGATCAGTTTCATCCACAGCATAGTAAATTGAGTAGGGCTCACTCCCAAAAGGAAAATCAGGAGCAGAATAGTCGACTCGATCTAGTGTGTTTCCAGATGGATCAACAATTTCTAAGAGCTCGCCAACATTATTTAGAGACATAGTGCTAACATTCACAACATTCACTGTAGATGCCCATTCATTTTGAAAAACTGGCTCAGATACATTGGCGATTATGATTGGTGAGTTTGCGGGAATTACGCCTGTCAATACATATGCATTGGTGTTATCTATCAGTGTAAATCCGTTGAGGTCAATATCGGTATTAGTGACGTTGTAAAGTTCTACCCATTCGTTCTCTGGTTCTGTAGTCCCAGGGTTAAACATAATTTCTGTGATGATGACTGAACCATCTGCAAAACTTGGTAGAACTACACAGGGTGTTGATGGGGAGCGATCCAAATTGAGTGAGCCGAAAGAGCTTGCTGTTGGAGACTGCCAACCGGCGTCAGTTAGTTGCAAAGATTCTGTTGGAAGAGTTGTTATATTACTCTCTCTTACCAGAATATCTGTGGATGTCATGCCATTCGCCGGCCCTTCCATGGCAGTAAAAGTGCCTTCGTAGCTCAAAAACTCCAGAACGGCCCCATCACATACAAGGGCAATGCCATCTGGAGGACCATTTTGTATTCCGAGGGGTGGATAATTTACTGTTATATATTGTTCTACTGCTGATACTGAGAAAGGAACGGCATCGGTGTCATAAACGAGACCAAGTGCGCCACTTGCTCCGTTATAAAGAACCAACTCAAGTCCACCGGGGCAACCACAATTTGCTGGTATAGTCACCTCTATCGCTTCGTTGACATCTGTGCCGGCATTATCATAATGAAATTCACTGATGAACGGCTGCTGCCCAAACCCATCAACCGATATGTGTAGAAGGAATAGTAGAAATACGAACTTAATTCGGTTCAGCAATATTTGTTTTTAACGAGGATCAAATCTCTATAATTAGGCAAAGAGATTCAAGTCTTTGCTCTATAAGTAATGAACAACTTTTACACAATAACCATACCCTAATGTATAATTTGCACCGTTCCATTTCGGGTAATGGCCATGCCGTTTATTTCAAATTCTGCTTGCCATAAAAACAGACCTTGCCGCTGCTCTTGTGAGCCCATAACGCTACCGTTCCAGCCAAGGTTGTGATCGTTGGTTTCGAAAACTAGCTCTCCCCAGCGATCAAACACTTGTAAATGATAGTTTGTGACATCGCAATTATCTTCGGTTAAAAGAATGTTAAATTCATCATTCATACCATTAGTTGCCAACGGTGAAAAGGCAGTAGGAAACTCGGGACCATTCACTTGAAGACTCAACACCTCTCGTATATCGCAATCATCATCAACCACAGTTATTGTCTCAAAGGCGAACACGCCAGGCTGACTAGTATCTGCTGCGGTGCCATCTGGCAATAGATATTCCTCACCTTGACACGCCGTGTCTATAAATGTTTGTTCAAACACACAGCCACAAGGATCAACCACAACAATCAGTTCAAATGGTAGCGCACAGCTACCAACATTTGGTGTAAAGGTGTACGTACTGCTTGTTACAGCGTTAGTCTCTATTTGAGCGGGAAACCAAATACCCTCTACGCCATCTGTAGAAGTTGTTGGGAGTTGTTCAACGGAATCTCCAAAGCAGTATCTATCTAATAAAGTAAAGGTTGGTTCGCTCAATGCCGTTGTTGTTACAATAAAGTTTTGCGCCCGTGCGCACTGACCTATATCTGGCGTGAATGTATAGGTTGCATCGCCCACCACATTTGTAGAAATAAAAGCGGGTGACCAACTTCCTGTAATTCCTTCAAGAGAACTCAATGGCAAGGTAAACGCTTCATCATCTACGCAATAGTTCAACGCAAAATCAAAAATCGGTATGACTTCTTGAATTGAGATTGTATGTTCAATTGAAACAGCACACTCATCTTCATTTGGCGTAAAGGTGTAGGTGGTTGTGTTTATGGGATCGAAGGCTGGTGACCAAACACCCATAATATTTTCTAATGATGTTGGTGCAAATGGGCTTTCTGATCCTAAACAAAGTTCGGCAGGTAAATTAAATGTGGGTGTGTCTCGTGCCGTAATTGTGACATTCAATTCATACAGCTGTACGCAGTCTCCTGCTGGCGTAAACGTATAGGTTTGATCGCCAGCTACACTTGTATTGATTAATTCGGGTTGCCAAGTGCCAGTCACGCCATTTTCTGCTGTGGTTGGAAGTTCTTGGGGATTAGTATCTATACAATAGGTAACAGGTAAAGTGAATTCTGCGATGCTTAATGGCAAAATATTGATATTGATGGTGACTACCTCAGCACATTCGTCTTCATCAGGAACAAAGGTGTAGCTGCTCTCACCCAAGGTTGATGTGTCGATTAGAGCCGGTTGCCAACTGCCTTCCACTCCTTCAAGTGATGTAGTTGGTAGCGCATTTGTAGTTTCTTGCTCACAGTATTCTAACCCAACATCGAACGATGGGAATACTTCGATAATTTCAACAGTATGTTCTACACTTGAAGCGCATTGGTCGGGATCTGGTGTAAACGTATACGTCATTGTATTCTCTGCATCATAAGCAGGTGACCAAGTACCAGTTATTCCTTCCAGTGATTCGTTAACAAGCGGGCTTTCGTCTCGAATGCAAACTTCATCAGGTATTGAAAAAGTAGGCACGGTTTGAGGTAGAACAGTTACTGTAAGTACAAATGGATCAATACAGTCATCAAATCCTTCAAATACATAGTCTGTTTCACCAATCTGGTTGGTGTCAATTTCGGCTGGTGTCCACATGCCGGCTAACCCATTATCAGAAGTTGTGGGTAGTAAAGCGGGCGTGTCATCGTCACAATAAAAGTCATCAATATCAAAGGTGGGAAACTCTAGACCCAACACCTGAATGATGAATGGTTCTGGGTTCACATAACAACCATTGTCGGGTTGGTCTTCTATGGTAAAACGAACTGTGTAACTATCGTCTCCATTGTCAGATACTGCCCATAAACCAGTTACACCTGGCTGATTCGGCTGCGGTAAATCTTCTGGTGATGGTAGTTCGTCTTCGCTACAAACATCATTGGTTGGCAAATCTGAAAATGTAACAACAATTTGGTTTGTAATTGCAATGGTGTATTGCTCTTCACTTGTGTAACAGGTTGTTTCAGGTTGTTCGGTAATGGTAAAAGAATAAGTAAATGTCTCATTGCCGTTATCAACCACCGACCAATCACCGCTCACACCGGTTTCGTTGGGCTGGGGTAGGTCTTCAAGCGCAGGCAAGTCAGGTTCACTGCAAACTTCAAGTGGAGGGAAATCAAATGTCACTTCCACATTGTCTGCTACCTCAATGGTATATGGTTGTGTGTCTACATAGCAGCCCTCGCTTGGTTGTGAGCTTATCGTGAACTCGTAGGTTGCCGCTTCAGCAACGCCGTCGTTGTTATCATCTAGCAAGGTTTGAATCCAAAAGCCCGTTACTCCAGTGGGGATTGGTGAGGGCATATCTTCAGGGCTTGGTAGTTCAGTTTCGTTGCAAACAAAAGCAGGTGGAAGATTGAAAGGTACTTCAATTTCGCCAGAAACTTCGATGACGTAAGGATTTGGATCTACAAAACAAGATTCATCAGGCTGGTTGTCGATTGTAAATTGATAGCTGCCAGTCTCAGGCGAGCCATCACCATCTGCATCAGTGAACTCAACCGACCATGTTCCAGTGACAGTGCTTTCCACAGGGCCTGGAAATATGCTGACATCGGGAAATTCATCTGCCGTACAAATTTGTGGTAATGGTAAACCTTCAAAGGAAACTGGTGTTTCACCACTCACTTCAATGACATAAGGCTCGGGGTTGACTGTACAACTATTTTCGGGCGCAGAATCAATTGTAAAGGTGTAGGTGGCGATGTCAATGCCTCCATCACCATCAATATCTTCGAGGTTTTCACTCCAAGTTCCAGCAATTTCTTCATCAGTTGGATCTGGTAAATCTGATAAAGCAGGAAGATCTTCTTCAAAACATAAATAGGCTGGGGGCAGTTCTTCAAACTCGACAGGAACTTCACCTAAAATGTAAACTCTAAACCGATCTATAGTTTCGTAACATGCCCCTTCTGGTTGACCTTGAATTCTATAATTGTATCGAACGAAATCTATCACACCATCATTGTTTGGATCACGCAGGAGCCATTCCCAAATACCTGTCACCCCTTCTTCATTTGGGTCGGGCATGTCGCTTGGATGTATCAATTCTTCAAAAGTGCAAACATCTGGTAAGGGCAAGCCTGGGAAAGTAATTTGAATGTCACCAACAACAGTGATGGTATATGGTTCAGGACTAATGAAGCAACCATTTTCAGGTTGTTGAGTGATGGAGAATGTATAGATTCCAAAATCTGGCTCACCATCGCCGGTGTTATCCACTAACTCTCTAGCCCAAGTGCCACTTACCTCACCTTGATCTGGTTGAGGTAAGGTGTTCGGCTGTGGCAACTGACCCGGGCGACAAACCTCATCATCAGGCATGTTTGTGAAAGTCACAGTGATGTCTCCCACAATAAGAACAACAACTGGTTGCGGGTTTACATAGCAGCCATCTGCTGGTTGGCTTGTTATCGTAAATGTGTAGGTTGCTTGGTCCGCATTTCCATCATTATCAGTATCTTGAATTTCTCGTTCCCAATTGCCTTCTACACCATCCTGTGCAGGAGGTGGTAAGTCATCAATGTCTAAAAATTGCTCTTCGCTACAAACATCATAGAATTCAAAATCAAAGAAAAACACTTCAACATCTGCTTCAATAACTACGGTGAAAGATTCAGGCGCAACAAAGCAACCACCCGTAGGTTGATTTTCAATAGTGAAGGTGTAAGTAGCGCTATCGTTATCGCCGTTTATTTGCTGAGACCATGAGCCTGTAACACCATCTTGGTCAGGTTGTGGCAATGATTCGGGGTCAGGAAAATCATCTTCTTCACAGACGCTAAAGGTTGGTAAGGATGTGAAGGTTACAACAACATTATCTACAACTTGCAAGGTAAATGCAGAGGGGCTGATGAAGCAGCTTCCGTCAGGTTGCGTAGTGATTGTGAACAGATATGAAGCTGAATCATCAACTCCATCACCATCGCTGTCAATTAATGTTCTTACCCACGAACCAGTTACGCCATTTTCATTGGGCGGTGGTAAATCTGCAGCTTCTGGCAAGTCGGTCAAATCACAAACATCGTCACTTGGTAGATCATTAAAGGTGATCTCTTCTGCATCGAGAATTTGAATTTCAAATGGTTCTGGGTTGGCATAGCAAATGCCAGATGGTTGTGATTCAACATTAAACGAGTAAGTGGCCAAGTCATCTGAACCATCACCATCGGTATCACTCAGCATTCTTGTCCATAATCCTTGAACATCTGTTTGGTCAGGTTGTGGTAGTGTTTGCGGAGCCGGCAGTTCAGAAATTTGGCAAACATCTTCAAGCGGAAGATCACTGAATGTCAACTCATCTACTTCGTCTAATACAACAAGTGTGAACGGTTGAGGATTAACATAACAGCCATTGGCAGGTTGGCTTGTGATTGTGAAGGAATAGGTTGCTTCGTCATTTTGGCCATCACCATCATTATCTTGAAATTCTACGCTCCAAAACCCTGTTACCTCTGCTTCTTCTGGTTGGGGTTGATTTTCAGCTAATGGTAATTCGTCAGATGCACATACATCTTCAGAAAGCAAATTTGAAAAAGTGACTTCGATTTCTCCTTGCACCGTGACTGTAAAGCTGTATGTAATGTAACAAGCCTCATCATCAGCAATGAATGTGTAAATACGTATCTGGTTTCCGTCTAAATCTGTATCGTCTTCACTAGACCAAGTGCCTTCCAGACCTTCATCGTCACTTGTAGGTAGGGTGTTGAGTTGGGGTAATCCTGAAGAAGTGCACACACTAAAATCGGGAAAGGCCGAGAACAAAGGTTCAATCAAAGCGTCGCCATTGATGTTACCCGGTGAGGCCACATTACCTGCTTGAAATACACCGGCAGAAATACTTGTGCATGTGCCTAGGTCGCTGCTTGTTGATGAGTTCCAGTTTGCGCCATCATTGTTGGAAATTGCACTATTTGAGTTGACGTTTTCAATACTTTCATTGAAATAAACTGACTGCCCATTCACGCCAGTCGGCCATGGTGCGGAATCTCTGAGGTTTACCTCATCAAGTAAATTGTTGTTATTGTCTCTTATTTGAAAAATAGAACTATTACATCCAAACTCTTCAAACGCATTACGGTTTTGTTGATTGACGAAAATAAGTTCGCAATTGCAATCTCCAAATGATTGAAGAAAATCTTGCGCAGTATCAAACCCAACAATAGCTACGCCATTCGCAGATATTGCGCCCGACAACTGATAACTAGCAAAATTCTGAATCTGATAATCGTTCGAAAAGTCAATTAAGGAATATCCGTTCAAGTCGAGTTCTGTGCTGGTTGTGTTATAAATCTCAATCCATTGTTGTGATGATTCGCCGGGATTGTTTGTACCAAAAGGCTCGTACATGATTTCTGTAATTACAAGTTGGCCCAATTCTGTTTCAGTTGTTTGTGTGACCACGCCTGGCGAGCCTATGTCATCGTCGAGATTTGATTGACGACCTCCATTATGGTTTACGCGTGCATTCTTCCAATTACAACCGTCATTATTGAGGGTATTTCCATTTGCTAGGATTTCTGACATCGACAAATCCAAAAAAATGGAACTGATTGAAGCAGTTATTGATGGCGGCCATGGATCACTATTGGCATACTCAACAACATCTATATCAACACCATTCTCTGAGAGTGTTACTACATCACCAATATTTTCTAAGTTTGGCCATGTCGATAAAGTAATGATTTGCGTGCCTGAGCCCCATTTCGCCTGAAACGCTGCAGCTGAAAGAGGTGTGAGTATTACGCTCTCGTTTTGGCTAAGATTAATGTTAAATTGTGATGATGAGCCTGCGGATGTTGTGAGTTCGGCGTTTGTGAGGGTGAAGCTAGCACCACTGGCGTTCACTATCTCTACATACTCGTTATCTGCTTGAGGTGTAGAGATGGGATTGTACATGATCTCTGAAATGACGACATCGCCTGGTGTCTGGCTCATTCCAAAATGAACGAACAGACAAGTTAGTATGGATAAAAAAGTTTGTAACGAGTGTTTCAAATTTCGATCTTTCAATTAGGTTTGAGCTAACTATCTCTATACGAAGATGTTAAAAAAATGTAAGCCTGCCTAAAGATTAGTTAATTTTTTGACGTTTTAGTTTATTTACGATGTTTTTCGACCCCTGTATTTTCAATAATTTTAGTGCACGACCTAGTTCGTTTAAAAAAGTGATTTCGATGTGATAAATAGCGTTAATTTCACATTGATAAACAAAAAGCTTGCCTTTAAATTTTGATAATACTGAAATTGCCTTTTCTTATCTCTCAAATCGTGAGCTGATTAAAGAATATTACATTTTCAAGATTCTAAATCAACCCGGTCTTTCAAAATTAGGCAAATCATTTACCATGAAAGCGTTCGATCTTGGCTTGCCTATTACTGGGTTAGTGAAAGACACTATTTTTGATGCCTTTGTAGGCGGTGAAACCATTGAAGAATCTGAACCCGAGATTGGTATGTTGCAAGATAATAATGTCGGCACCATTTTAGATTACGGTGTAGAAGCTAAGAACGATGAAAAACAGCTCAATGGCATTGCCGGCCATATTGAATCTATTGTGCGCCAAGTTTATAGAGATCAACAATATCATGTAAACGCTTGTGCGAAAATTTCGGCCTTTGCAAATAATGAACTTCTTGAGAAGGTAAGTAATAAAACCACATTGACGGCCGAGGAGAATGAGTTATGGGAGCGTGTTTTGGCTCGTACAAACACGGTTTGTGCTGCAGCGCACGAATGTAACGTCGCTTTATACTTAGATGCGGAGGAAAGTTGGATTCAACCTGCGATTGATTTGATTGTAGAAACCATGATGGAGCGATACAACACCGAAAAACCTATCATTTTTCAAACTGTGCAACTCTATCGCCACGACCGCTTAGACTATCTAAAAACCTTGCACACCACTGCAAAGGACAAGGGTTATATATTGGCAGTAAAGTTGGTGCGCGGCGCCTATATGGAAAAGGAGCGCGAGCGCGCCAAAGAATTGGGGTATAAATCACCGATTCAACCGGACAAAGCCGCAACAGATAGTGATTATAACCGCGCAGTAGAGTATTGCCTCGAGCATATTGATGAAATTTGTATGTGTCTTGCTACGCATAATGAGGAAAGCAATTACTTTTTGGAAGAGCTCTTGCAGCATCAAGGAATCTCAAAGCATCATCCTCATATTATCACTGCACAACTGTTTGGCATGGGCGATCACATAACATTTAACATGGCAGCTGATGGATATCACGCTGTGAAATATTTGCCTTATGGACCGGTAAAGGAGTTATTGCCCTATTTACTTCGCCGTGCAAATGAAAATAGCTCAGTAGACGGACAAGCATCTCGAGAATTGAGCTTGTTGAAAAAGGAAATAAAACGTAGAAAATTAAAGGTGTTTTTATAGCCTTTATTGATCGAAAATTTAATTTTCGCTACAGCGTGAACGATGACTGTAATTATACAGTCATGATATCTTCCTCTTTCCGATCAACTGTATCGTCCACTGCTTTGGAATATTTGTTCGTTAAGTCTTGTACATCGCCTTCAAAGCCTTTTATGGTGTCTTCACTGGTGTTTTCTTCTTTCCCAGATTTCTGAATGGCTTGAATTGCGTCTTTCCGAGAATTTCTGATACTAACTTTAGCATGTTCACCCAAGCCTTTAACTTGCTTTACTAGATCTACACGGCGTTCTTCGGTAAGTGGCGGAATGTTTAACCTAATTTGCTCGCCATCGTTTTGAGGTGTTAGCCCAATATTCGATTTCATTAATGATTTTTCAATCTCTTCGAGCATGGATTTATCCCAAGGTTTAATCATGATTGTGCGTGCATCGGGCGTAGAAATATTCGCTGTTTGATTGAGCGGCATTTGTGAACCGTAGGCATCAACCGAAATATTATTTAGCAAATTTACATTTGCTCTTCCGGCTCGTACGCCACCAAGTTCGTCTTCTAAATGAGACAATGATTTTTTCATTGACTCTTCAGCTTCTCTAATATGTTGTTTTAATTCTTCCATCTTTAATCAGTTACGCAACAATAGTACCAATGGTTTCCCCCTCTAAAAGGTGCATTAAGTTGCCCGGCTCATTCATATCAAAAACCACAATTTTGAGGTCATTTTCTTTACAGAGCGTGAAGGCTGTCATATCCATAACGTTCAAGCCCTTTTGATAAACCTCATCAAAGGTAAGGTTTGAGAATTTTTTGGCGTCTGCATTCTTCTCGGGATCAGAAGTATAAATGCCATCTACACGGGTACCTTTTAAGAGAACATCTACGTTTAACTCAACACCACGAAGCGCTGCTGTCGTGTCTGTGGTGAAATATGGGTCGCCAATACCGGCTGCCAGTATGATTACTCTGCCTTTCTCTAAGTGCCTAATTGCTCTTCTACGAATGTAGGGTTCACAAATTTGTTTCATCTCAATTGAAGACATCAATCTGGTTCGAACACCCTTGTTTTCTAGAATACTTTGAATTGCCATACCATTGATTACGGTGGCCAACATGCCCATGTAATCTCCTTGGGCGCGCTCTATACCTGTTTCTTCGGCACGCATACCTCTGTAAATGTTACCTCCGCCAATCACAATGGCAACTTCGATACCTGCGCCAACGGCCTTTCCAATCTCGTTTGTGTATTGTTCAATACGATCGGTTGAAATACCATACTCTCCATCGCCAACTAGGGCTTCACCACTTAGCTTAAGCAGAATCCTCTTATACGGTTTCGACATGAGGTAAAGTTAGTGTTTTTGCCTTGTTTGTAACCAAAGAGAAAGTATTTTTTGGCCGATTTTTTGTAGTTTTGCAAACTATTGGTTTTCAAAAAGTTAATTAATTATGGCAAGAAAAGCGAAAGTTTTTAAAGAAGATAAGTATTATTTTGAAGTGAACAATATTGCGATTTACCGTGATAGTGAAGAAATGGCTCGAAAAGCTTATGAGGAATATGAGAAGGTTGGCAAGAATGCCAACTGGCTTGGATTATGGAATGGTAAGAAATTCACAAACTGATATTTTATCCCTAACATGACAAGCGCGATGGCAACATCGCGCTTTTTTTATGTCCACTTCAAAGCCTCAGCGTAGAAGTAGCTTCAAAGTTTGAAGCTTTAGCGTAGAAGTGTTCTTGATTTCAAAGTTTGAAGCTTTAGCGTAGGAGTGTTCTTGGTTTTAAAGGCTAACCCCCGAGCAGATTAACGGTTTTTTATCTACCCAACTAAAGCAGTGAATAAGTTTTTCGGTCCGATTGAAGTCGAGCTTGCGGTCTCAAGATCCTACAATCGCGCAATCTTGCGATCTTGAATCAACTTTCTATCCCGCTTTTTTCTTTTTTGACTCTGCGATGCTTCTTTTCAATGCATCCATAATATCTACTGTCGGCTTTTCATCATCGGCCTCGTCGGTCACAGTTACAATTTCTTTGCCCTCAACTTTTTTCTCAATCATAGCTAAAATATTCTGCCGATACCGATCTTCGAAGTTGACTTCCTCAAAAGGCTTGGCAAGAGAATCTACCAGTTGTTCAGCCAATTTGAGTTGATCCTTATCAACCTCTGTGCCTTCTGTATTTGGTACTTCGTCTATGTCTTTTAACTCATACGGGTATCTCAATTTATAACAAATAATGGCTTCATCTTCGGGAGTCAGTAAAACCACATCTTCCTTATTTCGAAGCACCAGTCGTCCAATGGCTGCCTTGCCTTTATTTTTCAAAGTAGCTCTAAACAAGTTGAAAGTTTTTCTCGCCACATCATCGCTTGGCCCAACGTAATACACTGCCTCAAATCGGCTAGGATGCACCTCTTCCAAGTCAACGAAGGCTTCAACATCAATTGCCCGTTCACTTTCCATTTTCATGCTGTCGAGTTCTTCCTTTGTCAGCACCACATATTGATCGGGCGCATATTCATAACCCTTTACAATGTCTGCATACTCAACAATGTCGCCGCAAACTTGGCATTCTCTTTTATATTTAATGCGGCCGTTGTCTTCCTCATGTAACTGATCGAAATCAATATCTTTCTCTGAGTTTTTAGAACTGTACAGACTGATTGGTATGGTTACGAGTGAAAAACGAATGTGTCCTTTCCAGATAGCGCGCATGAAGTGATTTTTGCTTAAAAATAAATTTAATTAGTCTGTTTCCTTTGAATTGCTTCTGACTCTTTCACTAGCTTCTTAAAAACCGGTTCTCTATAAGTGCCATTCGGTGTCAAACTTGCGTACTCAATTTCTGCTCTGTACATTGCTTCCACCCAAATGCTATCGCTCTCATAATCAACAGATTGGCTGATGGGTTTTTTTATTGTAGGTAGAGCACTTAATTTTTTGTGGAGTGACTGTAAGAGCTTGTCATTAAAGCCCGTGCCCACTTTGCCATAATAGTTCCACACGCCATCTTCAAGCTTTGCTAAATGCAATGCACCTAGACTTCTGGCACGGCTACCTTCTCCTTTCGTGTAGCCAATAATCATAGCTTCATCAGTATGGCGAACCTTCACTTTTAGCCAAGCTTTGGTGCGCTTCCCACTGCGATATTTCCCTGTCTGTTTTTTGCAAATAATACCTTCCATTCCTTGCTGTGCGATTGCATTAAACAAGTCTTTGCCATCTTCGAACGATTCACTAAACCTATACTGTTCAGTTGTGGTTAACACGGTTTGCAACCACTCTCTTCTTGTTGAGTTTTGGTCGTCTCTACAATCTTTGCCATCGAGATAGAGTAAATCAAATAAATAAAGTGTAGCCGGCGTTTTTTTCGCCGCCTTGGTGATGCTTTTTTCTCCGACAATATGTAGCCGACCTACAATCTTAGAAAAGTTTGGTTTGCCTTTTTTCTCCAAAAACACAATCTCTGCATCAAGCACAGCTGTTTGTGCATCAATATAACTTGGCAGTTCAGCAAGTTCCGGAAATTGCGCCGTTATATCATTGCCGTTGCGACTAAATATTGTAAGCTGTTCTTCGTCGATGAAAAGGATCGCTCGAATACCGTCCCACTTTATTTCATGAGAGTATGATTTGCTAGACGGGACCTTGCTTGCAACCTCAGCTAACATTGGCTTCACATAGTCGCTCATTTTGAAAGACTGTTCACTTCTACGCTCAATAATCCATTGATTCTTCTTAGTGTTGTACATCAAGTATTCGCCAGAAAGTTTGCCGATTTGTAAGTGAAAATGGTACTTTTTTTCTTTTTTTTCGATCAGTTCAAACTGTCCTTGGTCGAACACCCACATTGTTCCGCCACCATATTCACCTTTGGGTATTATTCCTTCAAAATTGATATATTTTAATGGATGATCTTCTGTGCGCACAGCCAATCTTTTCACACCAATTTTGTGTGGCAGGCCTTTCGGCAAAGCCCAAGATGTAAGTACGCCATTTTCTTCGAGCCGTAAATCGAAATGTAAATTACTAGCATCGTGTAGTTGCACCACATAGTCATGACCACTTGTTTCTATTGCTTCATTACCCCTTGGTTCAGCAGTCTTCTCAAAATCTCGTTTCTGATTATAGGTGGCTAGTTTTTTTCTTTCTTTCTGATCTGCTGTGTGTAGTGGTGTTTGGTTCTTCCAAATTTCATCCCAAGCATCGCCTTGATCTTGTAAGCGTTTTGCAACATTGCGCAAGCTAAATTGTTGCGCACTTTTCAGTGTTTTAAGCTCTTCCCAAGTTATTGGCATTGAAACCGGAGCGCCTGCTCTGCCTCGCAAGCTGTAAGGTGCCACGCAGGTGTTTGATGAACGGTTTCTATAAATATCAATGAGAACTTTGCCTTTCCGCTTTGCTTTTGACAGCGTGAGCGTAGCCTTGCTAGTGTTATGTTTCACATATTCTTTAGCAATCTGTTGTACGGCTGTGAAAACCGTGTCTTTGTCCCATTTTGCGAAAATAGGGCAATAGATATGCAAGCCCTTGCCACCACTTGTTTTTAAATAAGGTTTATAATCATGGGCGATAAGCAAATCTTTCAATTCTAGCGCCATTGTCTTCAACTCATCAAAATCATATTGTTCAGAAGGGTCAAGATCAAAAATAAATTGGTCTGGAAATTCTAAATTTGGTGAACGCACATTCATTGGATGAATTTCTAAGGCCGACAAATTTCCAAGCCAAGCTAGTGTGGCTTTTTCATTCGCCAATATGTATTCGTTATCTTCCTCCTCATCTGCAATCGTGGAGGCAATCCAATTAGGTGTCCACTCTGGCTTGTTCTTTGAATAAAATTGTTTGTTCTCAGCGCCATCAGGGAATCGAATGAGTGTAAGTGGTCTATTTTTAATGTGCGGCAACATCACTTCAGCAACGCGTAAGTAATATTCCACCACTTCAGCTTTTGTAATTTGTTGTTCTTCAAACAAAAGTTTATCAATATTGGTCAACTTTATTTTCCGACCATCTACTTTGGTATGTACAGGTTTTGTAGGCATTTGATAGAGAAGGAAAGGGCGGGTGAATTTGTTCGAATCAGGTTGAATTTGAGTGTAAATTTTCCAACCGATTGAAGTCGAGCTAGCAATCTGAAGATCCTACAACAGTCTTAAGTCTCAAAAATCGAGATGCGCTCCTTTGGTTTTTAGCCAAGTGGCGTGGGTCTTAAAATCTGGCATTACGCGTTTTACCTCTTGCCAAAAAGATTTTGAATGATTTGGATGTATTAAATGAGCAAGTTCATGCACAATCACATAATCGATCACCTGCGGTGGACAGAGCAACAAGCGAGTACTCAAATTAATATTCCCTTTTGACGAACAGCTACCCCAATTACTCGAATTATACTTTAAGCGAAATTGTTTAGGCTGCTTCGAAAAGTGGTTACTCCAAAACAAGATGCGTTCACTAAAAAAGTGCTTGTACTCCTTGGCTAGAAGTTTTGAAACATAGCCTGGTTTTACATCATTGGCACTCATAGTTTCGGGAATAAAAAATTGAATAGTGTTGCCCAAAATTTTACCAGTGATGTGTTTGTTCTTTGATGATAACATTTCAATGGTAAATTGGTCATCAAAGGTTGAAATGACCGACCCTGTTTTATATTCTGGCTTGTCATACTTGTTGAGTATGGTCGGTTTACGTATCACCGTTTCTCGTGCCCAATCGACCATGTTTTTTGTTACCTCTTCTCTTTTTTTTATCGAGTAATAGTTTGGCAAACGAATGTTTAAACCCTTTTTAGTGAACGATGCCCGATAACCGCGCCGCGGCTCTATAATGATGTGAATTGGAATGTTTACACCCTCTAGTTCCAAGTTATATTCTTTCACAAGGCGAAATTACAGGTATTGCCTTATCACTTGCACGCAAATTCTCTCAACATTTGTTGGTAACAAACTCACTCTTTCACATCATCTACTTTGTATTTTTGAGCGCAATGTCTAAAAAAGATTTCCCATATTTAGAACAGTTAAATGAACCGCAACGATTAGCTGTTGAGGCCACAGAAGGTCCGGTGATGATTATTGCCGGTCCTGGCTCCGGAAAAACTCGGGTGCTAACATATCGTATTGCGCACCTCATCAACCAAGGTGTCGATCCATTTCGAATTCTCTCGCTCACGTTTACAAATAAAGCTGCTCGGGAGATGCGCGAACGTGTTTACAACATTGTTGGTGATGAAGCACGTAACCTTTGGATGGGAACTTTTCACAGCATTTTTGCTCGTATTCTTCGCTATGAGGGTCACCGACTTGGCTATCCGTCAAACTTTTCAATCTATGATACAGCCGATTCAAAAAGCCTAATTAAAAAGATTGTGAATGAAATGGGCCTCAATACTAAGTTGTACAAGCAAAACATTGTGTTAAATAGAATTTCGGGCGCAAAGAACAACTTGATGAATGCCGAAGCTTATGCCAATGATGTGGAGTTGGTGAGCGAAGATGAAAGTGCAGGCCGAGGAAAAATGTCAGAAGTGTACCGGGCTTATGAACGGCGTTGTTTTCTTGCTGGCGCTATGGATTTTGATGATTTGCTCATGAAAATGTATGAGCTGCTGAATAACTTTCCTGAAGTGTTGCATAAATACCAAAACCGCTACACACATGTAATGATTGATGAGTTTCAAGACACAAACTTTGCGCAGTACCAAATTGTGAAACTCTTAAGTGATGTGCATGAGAACATTTGCGTAGTTGGTGATGATGCGCAGAGTATTTATGGATTTCGAGGGGCAACAATTCAAAATATTCTCAACTTAAATAAAGATTATCCTGATTTGCGCACATTCATGCTAGAACAAAACTATCGTTCTACAAACCATATTGTGAATGCGGCAAATGAAATTATCAAAAACAACAAAAATCAGCATCCTAAAACAATTTGGACCGATCAGTTAAACGGCGAGAAAATTACTGTAATTCGCAACCCAAGCGATAATGAAGAAGGCAACTGGATTGCTGAAAAAATATTTGAATTGAAAATGCAAAATCAACTGAGCAATAATGATTTTGCCATTCTCTACAGAACAAATGCGCAATCACGAGCTTTAGAGGAGGCGCTGCGTCGCCGTAATCTTGCCTACGTCATTTATGGTGGACTCTCCTTTTATCAACGCAAGGAAATTAAAGACATGCTTGCCTATTTGCGCGTGATTGTTAACCCCAGAGACGAGGAGGCACTTCGCCGTGTTATCAATTATCCTACACGTGGAATTGGAAATACTACCTTAGAACACATGACGGTTTGGTCGCAAGAAAACGATGCCCCTTTTTGGGATGTGGTTGAAAATATTCGCAACTTTCCCTTAAGTGCTCGTGCGAAAAATGCCGTCTCAGATTTTGCTGTGAAAATTAAGAGCTTTCAAGCGTTGCAAGAAAAGATGAATGCCTATGAGCTGGCACAACATGTAGCTAAATCGGTTGGCTTGCAACAAATGCTCTACAACGATAAATCTGTAGAAGGTGTTAATCGGTTCGATAACTATCAAGAATTGCTAAACTCAATTAAGGAGTTTACAGAAAATGACGAAGTGCTTGATGGTGTTGAAGATACGGGTGATAGAGGCTTGGGTGCTTATTTGCAGTCTGTAAGTTTATTAACCGATGCTGACCAAGATGACCCGTCTGTTGAGCGTATAAAACTCATGACAATTCACGCCGCAAAAGGTCTTGAGTTTAGAGCTGTTTTTGTATCGGGATTAGAAGAAGGATTATTTCCATCTTCATTATCTACGTATAGCCGTGAAGATCTTGAAGAAGAACGCCGCTTATTTTATGTTGGCATTACACGTGCAAAGCAGTTTTTATTTTTATCGTATGCCACAAGCCGTTATAAGTTTGGTGATCTCATTTACCCCGAGGCGAGCCGTTTTTTAGAAGAAGTGCCAGATGAAAACCTAGAATGGATTGGTAAACAAGTGCCAAGAGCGCCAAAAAAACGAACCTTTTCTGGGCTCACACTTCATAAAACAATGCCCAAGCGCCATGTACCGGAGCCAATGAAGATTGAGAACTTTCAACCCACACCGCCCAAAGAACTATCTGTTGGGGCAACTGTAATTCACCAACGCTTTGGCGAAGGAGAAATTCTTGACCTTGAGGGCGAAAAAGTAAAGAAAATGGCTACGGTTTCGTTTAAGAATCACGGAAAAAAGAAGTTAATGCTTAACTTTGCCAAACTCATGATGATAGAATCGTAAGTCATACAACCCGAAAGATTCTATAAATTTTTTTCTGAGAGAAAGCAGTTTCAAATTTTTTTATGCAATACAATACTGATCGAAAAGATGTGATTATGCCAGAATATGGCAGAAACGTTCAAAAATTAGCGCAATATGCAATGTCTTTAGAGGACAAAGCAAAGCGCCAAGATGTAGTTGCTCAAATCATTATTCTGATGGAGGCAATTAACCCCAATTCTACCAATGTAGGTGACTATGAGCATAAACTTTGGGATCATTTGCATATCATTTCAGATTTTCAGCTCGATTGTGAATCGCCGTACCCAAAGCCAACACCAGAAGAGGTGTTTAAGAAACCTGAAAAGTTTGACTACCCGAACCAAAAAATTAAATTTAGACATTACGGTAAAAACGTGGAGCGCATGATCAAAAAGGCTTCTGAAATGGAAGATGATGACAAGCAAGAAGCGTACACAGAGCTGATTGGTCAATTCATGAAACGCACTTATGAGAATTACCATAATGAAGGCGTAAATGATGATATCATTAAAGAAGATCTTGTACGTATGAGTGATGGTGAGCTCAGCATTGATGAGAACCAACGCATCATTCTAAAAGGTGGCTCACGCCGAAGAAGCAGTAATAGCAACAATAATCGAAAAGGCGGCCGCAGAAATAATAACAACAACCGTAGACGTTCCTCTCGGAAAGGCGGAAGAAGGTAGGTTTAGGGTAAGACCTTTTTGCCCTAGTGTATATCATACAATAAATAAACTTTCTTTTCTAACCCTTTTTTTCTATATTCGTTTCGTGCACGTAAACTAATGCTGATGAAACGACTTTTGCCTACTGCCTACTGCCTACTGCCTTTTTTCTGCTAACACTTTCTAGCTGTTTAGATGATGAAATGACTGAACCGTCAAATCAATCACAACCACCAGGTGTTCAACTAACTGATACGGGCATCACTGCAGAGGAATTGTTGGCGCGCTCAAATTACCAAAGAACGGTTGAAAAATATAACGAATACCAACAATTGCAACAGGCAAATTGGAATACCACCTCGAACAGTGAGATGACACCCGAAGAAATGTTAGCGCATTTAGATTTGAGTACTGCCATACAACTTTATAATGAGGTTGGTGATACGATTGGTGTTGCCATGGCTGTCAGAGATCGAGATGAGAGAATTGACAAAAAAGCCTACTTTTTAGAAGACAAAACACTCATTGTCACCTTTGATAGTGAAACAAGAAATGTGGTGCATGTTTTGAATCTCACTGAGTCTGACCCAACTCTCCGCAATCCTGAATTTGAAGAAGTGCAAACAGGCGAAGGGGGAGGCGGAGGTAGTGGAACAGACTATGACCCTAGTTATCCTCAAGGTTGCAGTGGACAATTGATTATAACTTATTATTCTTGCAATGGCACTTGTGATTGGGGAACTGGCCCTCAGTTTGGGGGCAACCATTCTTATGAATGGGGTAATGCAGAACAATGTCCATTTCTTAATAATGATCCAGCATGTATAGGCTCACCACCCGATGTTGTTTATACATGTATTACTTCATCAAATGACAACGACAACAATGGTTATGGTGGTGGCGTTAACTCTCCAGGAGCAGGTGGCGGCTTGCCTGAAAACATTGAGTGTGCACAAGATATTAGTAGCCCACCTTGGGATTTAGATGGAAATTGTCAAATGAGCCCTCAAGAGGCGTATTTACTTTGCCGCAGTCAGGAAAACTGTAATGCATGGGAGCATTGTGAAAACTTTGGTGTTGAGTGTTATTTAGATGATCTTCTTGCGCATGATTGCTATGTGAATGACGAATGCCTGGAATTATTATGTAATGAAATTCACAATCAATTAAATAACGAGGCGTTTCAGGAAAAAGAAAATGAGTTACGAAACAGTTATGGACTACAACATGAAGTCGGTCACATAGAAAATGGAGATGGAAGTTTTACTGAAATGACACCTGTGCAAAGACCTGATGGTGGGCATTCTGTAACAATGAATGTTGGATCTGGAATAATTAATGTTATAGGCCTTCTTCATACGCATGTGAATGACTATCAGATTCCTGATGAAAATGGTGATGGCGTGCCTGAAACTAGGATTACTTTAAAAATGCCTTCTGTACAGGATTTGTTTACTTTTCTATATTTAGTACAAAATACGAGTACAAACAATTTTGATATGCATGAGGTTTATACAAGTATGTATTCAAGCGCTGGCGACTACACTTTAAAGTTTACTGGTGATTGGAACGATATTTTTAATAATCTACAAAATCTCCAACTTCAGAAAGAAGATTTGGACGAAAAATATAAGAAGTATTTTAAAAAGTATAAGTCTAATAAAGAAAAGGCATTATTAAAATTCATTGAAAACGAAATAGGAATAGATGGAATTGATTTATTCAAGATAAATAGTGACGGAACAATAATAAATAAACAATTAAATAATAATGGTGATGTGGAATCAACGGATTGTGAAGAGTAAAATTATAGTATTTGTATTTTTGTTGATATGCATGAGTTGTCATTCGCAAATTATTCCTGTAGAAGATTATCGTAACTATCCCCATGACATACCTGATGGGGCTTACATAAAGGATGTAAATAATATTTTGGACAAATATGTTGGTACTTGGGAAGGAAACAATCAAGGTAAGCATTATGAATTTTTTATTATTGAAGAAACTACAAATTTTTTGGAGATTACTTCTGATGAACTGTGGATCACCTATCGGATAACCGATAACACTACGGGAAACATCTTGGTAGATACTACATCGCCATTTATAGATAGCTGGCTCATTATAAAGGGCAAATATTTTATGCTCAATGCAGAAATTTATGTTCTTTCTTATTTAGGTCTCGAAAGCAATTGTGGTCAAAATGGCGATGTGCACATTGCTATTCAACAAGGAAATGAAAATCTCATGAAATTAGTTCTTCATCCTTATGGGGAGGTGTACTACCCGAACTGCCCAGACGGAAGCGTTTATCAGGTTTTGCCTACTGGTAATGGCATTCTGTTAGAGCGGCAGTAACGCTCACCCATCTTTCTCTTTTCCCTTACTTTTGTTGCTTTTCAACTCAAAAAATTCACAATACCAGTATGGATACTTTTCGCGTAGTCGGCGGTAATAAACTCAACGGAGAAATTGTACCCCAAGGTGCTAAAAATGAGGCACTTCAAATACTTTCAGCTGTGTTACTCACGCCTCAGAAAGTCACTATATCAAATCTGCCAAACATTCGTGATATCAACTTCATGATTAAGATTTTGGGTATTCTAGGTGTGAAAGTCAACCAACTAAATGCTGACACTTACGAGTTTCAAGCAGACGAGGTAGATCTTGAGGTGTTGAAAAGCGAAGAGTACATTGAAAATGCTCGAAAAATTAGAGGCTCTGTGATGTTAGTTGGCCCATTACTCTCTCGGTTTAAAAAAGCTTACATTCCAAAACCTGGTGGCGATAAAATAGGTCGCCGCCGCCTCGATACACACTTTCTCGGTTTTGAGAAACTCGGTGCCGAGTTTGATTACAACAGCAAAGACAACACCTACACCATAAACGGTGAAAAGCTCACCGGCCGCTATATGCTATTAGATGAGGCATCGGTAACAGGTACAGCAAACATTGTGATGGCGGCTGTTTTGGCTGAAGGCACTACCACCATTTACAATGCTGCCTGTGAGCCCTATTTACAACAGCTGTGCAAAATGCTTGTACGCATGGGCGCAAATATTCAAGGCATTGGTTCAAACCTGCTCACCATAACCGGGGTTGAAGAACTCGGTGGCACAGAACATCGCTTACTGCCAGACATGATTGAAATTGGTAGTTTTATCGGTTTGGCTGCTATGACACAATCGGCCATCACTATAAAAGATGTGCAGTATGATGAGTTGGGTAGAATTCCCGGTGTATTTAAAAGCTTAGGAATCGATTTGCGCCGTGAAGGTGACGACATTGTGATTCCAGAACAAGACATCTACGAAATTTCAACCTTTATTGATGGCTCTATCCTCACCATTGCAGATGCGCCTTGGCCTGGCTTTACACCCGACTTACTGAGTATTATTCTCGTGGTAGCTACGCAAGCGAAAGGCAATGTTTTGGTTCACCAAAAAATGTTTGAAAGTCGCTTGTTTTTTGTCGATAAATTGATCGACATGGGCGCGCAGATTATTCTCTGCGATCCACATAGAGCAAATATTATGGGTCTTGCAAGAAAAAGCCAGTTGCGTGGCATAACTATGAGCTCTCCAGATATTCGTGCTGGCGTGTCGCTGTTAATTGCGGCATTGAGCGCTGAGGGTGTAAGCACCATTCATAATGTACATCAAATAGATCGAGGTTATCAGTACATTGATAAGCGGTTAAATGCAATTGGTGCACAGATAGAGCGGGTGTGACACATCAACTGTTCTGCATCAAATAATGATTATGTAACTACTTAGAAGAAAATAACTCTAACTCCTTCAACTCATTTTCTATCAGCGTTTCCCAGTTTGCTTGTTGGGTTTTGTTTAAACTATACGATGTATGCTTATCATATTCGTTTTGATGATCCATACAATCTTTGAGCGCGTTGTAGATTAAGGATTGCACCAAATCTCGGTCGTCACAGGTATAGGTTTTGGTGTCTAAAAAATCTCTAAACTTGCGGGCGTACAATTCTGTAATGTCAAAATGGAGGCGTTCATGATTGAGATGATAATCGCTGCGGGCAACTTCTTTCACCCAAGATTGATCTTTCACAAACTCTGCAGACACAAATACTTCTAAACTGCCATCTTTATGGCACCGTGTTGTAAACTTTAATGCAGATGCAGTTACGGCATCTCTAAAACCGTCTTCGTAATCAGGAATACCTTCATAATCTGTCCATTGAAGTGGTCTGTTTTCTTGCCAGCCAATTCTACCGCTTGAGCTCATAAAAGAACTAAAAACGATAAGGAGCAGAAAGCCTATCATGATATGTTTCCCAATTTTTGACATCTGTTATGAATTTAACGAAAAAAAATCAGGAATTACTATACATGTTATGAGGTTGATAGAAAATTTATACTTAAAATCGGTAAATGAAGTGAAAAAATGTATGTTAATTAAAAGTTAATTTATCCTAAATTTTGCGTTGTGTTGATAACTCGTTTTCGCTTGATTTTATCGGCTTTTCCTATCACTTTCAGAATTTTAACGTCAATATAAAACATTGGCAATCAGTATGTGTGTATAAATATATGTTCTTTGCGCATGTGAATAAGTGAAACTCAATTTGTCTTCTTCAATTCAACACAACTTGTATTTTAGCCGTCCCCTTTTTGTTAATCGTTTCATTAACTAAAAACTAAAAAATACTATGAGTGAGATAGCCTTGCAGCAAGAACCCATTTTAGCTGAAAATAAAGACCGTTTCGTCATTTTTCCGATTCAGCACGCCGATCTTTGGGAGTGGTATAAAGTGCAACAAGCTTGTATTTGGACCGCCGAAGAAATTGACCTAGAGCCAGATTTGAATGATTGGCCAACCCTAACAGAGAATGAACAGTACTTTATAAAACACGTATTAGCATTTTTTGCAGCCAGTGATGGTATTGTGAATGAGAACCTGGCTGAGAACTTTGTGAATGAAGTGCAATACACCGAAGCAAAGTTTTTCTATGGCTTTCAAATTATGATGGAGAACATTCACAGCGAAACGTACTCGCTGTTAATAGACACTTACATTAAAGATGAGGAGGAAAAGAGCAAACTGTTTTCTGCCATTGAAACCTTCGATGCCATTAAGGAAAAAGCAGAATGGGCATTAAAATGGATAGACTCACCGAGCTTTGGGGAGCGCCTAATTGCTTTTGCCGCTGTAGAAGGTATTTTCTTTAGTGGCAGTTTTTGTTCAATCTTTTGGTTGAAAAAACGTGGCTTAATGCCAGGACTTTCTTTCTCAAATGAGCTGATTAGTAGAGATGAAGGCTTGCACTGTGATTTTGCTTGCCACTTACATAACAATCACCTTGTGAACAAGGTGCCTGAGGAACGAATTAAAGAAATCATCTTAGATGCACTTGATATTGAGCGATTGTTCATAACCGAGTCTCTACCTGCAGCCCTTATTGGTATGAACGCCAAGCTGATGACTCAATACCTAGAGTTTGTGACTGATCGCCTATTAGTAGCCCTCAATTGCAGCAAGGTGTTTGATGTTGAAAATCCATTTGATTGGATGGAAACTATCTCACTACCAGGAAAAACCAACTTCTTTGAAAAACGTGTTTCAGAATATCAAAAGTCTGGAGTAACTGTTAACAAAGACGATCAAAAGTTTGACCTAAATACCGACTTTTAAGGCGATCACCATGTGGAAAACTGATTAGTAATCGCTTAGAAGTAACCCTATCTTTAACACAATTCTATAACCCGCACGAAAAAACCGGAACCATATGTTCGTAATTAAACGCTCAGGCAAAAGAGAGCCTGTCCATTTTGACAAGATCACCTCAAGAATTAGCAAACTCTGCTTTAACCTAAACAATAAGTTTGTTGAGCCAACACGTGTTGCTCAAAATGTAATACAAGGCTTATACGATGGAGTAAGCACCACACAAATTGATAATCTGGCAGCAGAAACGGCAGCGAGCATGGCCGTAATTCATCCAGATTATGCAATACTTGCAGCTAGAATTGCAGTGAGCAATTTGCACAAAAACACCTCAAAGTCTTTTTCACAGACCGTAGAAAAGCTGCATAAAAACACCAGTCCTAAAACGGGAGAAGCTGCACCTCAAATTGCAGACGATGTATATGACATTATTCAAGAAAACAAAGACAAGTTAGACGGGTCAATCATTCACCATAGAGATTTTAACTACGACTACTTCGGCTTTAAAACCTTAGAACGTTCTTACCTTATGAAGGTTGACGGAAAAATTTGTGAACGCCCACAACATATGCTCATGCGGGTTTCAGTTGGCATTCATAAAGAAGATATTGACGCAGCAATTGAGACATACAATCTCATGAGCGAGAAATGGTTCACACATGCAACGCCCACTTTGTTTAATGCGGGCACACCCAAGCCACAAATGTCATCATGTTTCCTTCTTACTGTGAAAGATGATAGTATTTCTGGAATTTATGATACGCTAAAACAATGCGCCCAAATTTCTCAGTCTGCAGGTGGAATTGGTGTAAGCGTTCACGACATTCGTGCTAAAGGAAGTTACATTAAAGGAACCGGAGGCACAAGTAACGGGCTGGTGCCTATGCTACGCGTTTTTAATGATACGGCAAGATATGTAGATCAAGGTGGTGGAAAGCGTAAGGGTGCTTTTGCGGTCTATTTAGAACCGTGGCATGCCGATGTATTTGACTTTTTAGAGTTGAAGAAAAACCATGGTAAAGAAGAGATGCGTGCACGCGACCTCTTTTACGCATTGTGGATTCCAGATCTATTCATGAAACGTGTAAAAGAAAATGGCACGTGGTCACTTTTTTCGCCCGATGAGGCTGGCGATCTTCCAGAATTGTACGGTGAAGAATTTGAGAAACAATACGAAAAATATGAGGCTGAAGGCAAAGCAATTCGCACCGTAAAAGCCCAAGAACTTTGGTTTAGAATTCTCGACGCTCAAATTGAGACAGGAACACCGTACATGTTGTACAAAGACCATGTAAACCGCAAATCAAATCAAAAGAATTTAGGTACAATAAAGAGCAGTAATCTTTGTACAGAAATTGTTGAGTACACATCTGAAGATGAGGTGGCTGTTTGCAACTTAGCTTCAATTAACCTGAGCAAATTTGTTAGTGCAGAGGCCGAGGAAGGCTACGACTTTCAACGTCTCATGGAGGTGACTAAAATTGTAACCAAGAACCTGAATAAGGTGATTGACGGTAATTATTACCCCGTGCCCGAAGCCAAGAACTCAAATATGCGCCACAGACCGGTAGGCTTAGGCGTGCAGGGGTTAGCAGATGCATTCTTACTCATGCGTATGCCGTTTGAAAGTGTAGAGGCAAGGCAATTGAATAGAGATATTTTTGAAACAATGTATTATGGGGCTATTGTAGCCTCTATGGAACTTGCGCAAGAGGAAGGTCCTTACCAAACTTATGAGGGCTCACCAATTAGCGAAGGCAAATTTCAATTTGATCTTTGGGGTGTAACACCAAGTGAACGATGGGATTGGAAAGCATTGAAGAAGCAAGTAAAAAAACATGGTGTTAGAAACTCTCTGCTTGTTGCACCAATGCCAACCGCTTCAACCTCTCAAATTTTAGGGAACAATGAGTGTTTTGAGCCTTACACATCAAACATTTACTCTCGCCGCACATTAAGTGGTGAGTATGTTGTGGTGAATAAGCATTTGCTGCGCGATTTGAACAATCTTGGTATTTGGAGTGAAGACTTGAAGAACGCAATTGTAATGAACAACGGTTCTATTCAAACAGTTGAAGGTATTCCTGAAGAACTAAAAGAATTGTATAAAACCTCTTGGGAAATCAAACAAAAATGTTTGCTTGATATGTCTGCCGACCGTGGTGCGTTTATTGATCAAAGCCAGAGCTTGAATGTATTTATTCAAGATGCGAATTATAAAAAACTTAGCTCTATGCATTTTTATGGCTGGGAGAAAGGCTTAAAAACGGGCATGTATTATTTGCGAACTAGGCCGGCCGCCGATCCAATTAAGTTTACAATTGATATGACGAAGATGAAACAGCCGCAAGCGGTTGCTGCTGATGATACTGCGCAGAAAGCAATCTTTACAGTAGCGCCAGAACCTACCTTTATACCTGAGGTAACCAATAGCTTGGGCGAAAACGCACCACAAGCATGCTCAATAGACAACCCTGACTGTGAGAGTTGTAGTGGTTAAAAATGACTGTACATTGGAAAGGAAGCATCTACAATTGTAGATGTTTTTTTTATAGAGGTAGGTTGTTCAAGTCTTCAACTAACTTGAGATTTTGGTTGTGTAGAACGAATAAGACCATGCTGAGTGAAAGAAATTCATTCAGATAGTTCCATCAGGAAGATGTTAAAAAATTTGGTTAATTCAGTACGTCAGGGCAGGTGAGTTGAAACCTAGGTATGGTTGATACAAACTCATCGCCATCGTGCGTGCGTACAAAGTTGTACTCACCATGCATGTAACCAAGTGGGCTTTCTAGTGGGCAGCATGAAACATATGTGAATGTTTCTCCAGGCTTTAATAACGGTGTTTTGCCGACTACACCCTCACCATTTACAAGTGTTTGTTTGCCACTTGAATCGAAAATAAACCATTTTCTAGACAAAAGTTGTACGGTTTGTAGAGAGTGGTTAGTGATTTTGATTTGGTAGGCAAATAAATAGTGCTCCTCTGTTGGGGCAGAGTGTTCTCTTTGGTAGCGTGTAAACACCTCGATGCCAATTTGGTTTGAGATATCTTTTACAGTAGCGTTTTTCATGTGGTAGTCCTTTGCGTCTGCGAACCAAACTTAGCAAATTTTATATTAATCTAACAGGTTCACTGTTGAAAACTATGCAATAAAATCTCGAACTAAGTTTTTTGCCTCAGAGAGAGCGATGTCTAGATCATCATTCACGATAACGGCATCAAAACTTTCAGCAAATTGCATTTCCTCGGCAAACTTGTCCATTCTTTTTTGAAGACTCACTTCATCTTCGGTGCTTCTCAAGCGCAAACGGTTTATTAATTCATCAATAGAGGGTGGCTGTACGAACACCGTAATTGCTTGATCTTGAAACTTTTCCTTAATAGAATGGGCACCTTGCACATCAATATCAAAAACAACATGCTTTTTTTCAGCCCACAATCTTTCAAGCTCGCTTTTGAGTGTGCCATAAAAGAGGCCTTTATACACTTCTTCATATTCTATAAAGCCTTGGTCATCAATAATTTTTTGAAAGGCATCTGCTTGTAAAAAATAATAGTGTAAGCCGTCTACTTCGTAATCTCTTTTTGTACGCGTGGTTGCTGATACTGAGAACGCTAATTCTTTGAATTGCTCTAACAAATGACGCACAATGGTGGTTTTCCCGGCTCCAGATGGGGCAGTAAATACAATTATTTTACCTTTGAAATCTCTAGAATCAGTCATTACAAAATGTTAGAAAGCTGCTCTTTTATTTGTTCAAGATGATCTTTCATTTCTACAACATGCTTTTGAATGGATAAGTGATTCGCTTTGGAGCCAATTGTGTTGATTTCTCTGCCAATTTCTTGACTAATAAAGTTGAGTTTTTTGCCTTTGGCCTTCGTTTTATCGCTGTCCACCATTTCTAAGAAATAATCGAGATGCGCACTCAGTCGCACCTTTTCTTCAGTAATATCAAACTTCTCGATATAAAAGATTAGTTCTTGTTCAAGCTTGTTCTGATCTACATCAACAGCATCTTGCATAGCGCGTAAACCTTCAACCATTCTTTCTCTTACCTTTTCAACACGTTCCTGCTCATACTGTGGAATTTCATTCAAATGTGTTGCAATCTGTGTAATGCATCTGCGCAATTCATCTTCAAGTTGTTTTCCTTCTTGCAGGCGAAAATTATTCGCTTTTTTAGTTGATTCAAGCAACAAATTCTTCAATTGATTCCAACTCTCTTCAGAAAGTTCAGCCTCACTTGCCATTAACACATTTGGTAGTTTTAGAATCACATCAACCATCGATTCATTTTGTAAACCGTGAGATGATGTTAATTCTTGCAACTGTTGCAAGTAAGAAGTGAAAATATCAGCATTAATCGTAGAAGCCTGTTGGTTAGCTGGCATGTCAATACTAAAATGAACATCAATCTTTCCACGTTGCAGTTCTTGCGCAAGAATATTTCTTATTTCAACTTCTTTGTGCTTTAAAAGTTGTGGTGTACGAATGTTCAAGTCTAAACCACGACTGTTTAGTGTGCGAATTTCAATTTGTGTATGCATGTTTTGAATCGTTGCTTCTGCACGTCCAAAACCAGTCATAGAATAAAGCATACGCAAATGTAGGTGATCGGGCTAATTATATTGTTAATTCTACGTTCACAAATGTAGATTTGTCAACTTAATTCACGTTATGCGAGTTTGTATCCTTTTCTTCTTTTTACTTTTCTTTTCTTCTTGTGGCAGCGATGATGACCGTGGGTCTCAGCTTGATTGTCAAGACAATTTTGATTGGAGCATAGAAGAAACAAGTGAAGCTTTGTTAGGAACGTGGACATGGGATTATGTGTATTATCCGGTTTCTGATGAATACGGATATTATGATTCGGAAGGCTTGGAAGTTACTTTTTCTGATGATCAAACCGCCGTAGTTACTGTGTATGATGAGACGCAGACAGTGAATTGGGAAGTAGTTGAAATTCCTAATGATGTGGTGTTTGAAATACAAACTGAACCACAAATTCGTCAGTTAGTAGGTAGGCTAATTTTTTGTGGAAACAGAATGATCATTAATGATGACAGCGTTACTGGTTTAGATCATCACTTTAATTGAACAGCCGCAGTGAATTCAATTCAAGATGAACTGATGGACGAACTCTATTTTCTAACCACCTTCTCTTCGTTGTGTGGCAGAATAGAGTGGACTGACGATCATGAGAAAGCACTGATTTCTTTGTTACGCAAAGGCTTTGTTAATCAATTAGCTTTTGATAACCACACCAATGATTTTGTAAAACGCGCAGCTCCTGATATTGTAAACCTACACAGGTTTTCATACCTAGCCAGCAAAAAAGGACTACTAGCCCACAGCGGTATGTAGTTTGTAACTCACAAAAATTTTTTAACTTGGCGCGGCAATGGACAATCTTCACACAGAGCCGAAAAAAGTTTCTTCACAAAGGCAGCTCATAAATCACAAACAGCGAAGTATTGACGCATTACTTGCACTTACGAAAGCCATAAATGCGAATCAATCTACTGAAGAAATTTTCTCGTTATTCGAAACAACGTTGAAGGACAATTTCAGTTATACGAACATTTTTATTTTGTATAGAACGCAGAATGGTTGGTTTGTCATGGAAAACGATCAACACAAGCATTTAGACAACCTTGATTTGGTTGACTATTTAGCGCCCTTTAAAGAAATTACCTATTTACAGCAAGAGGAAACAAGTTTTGGGGAATATGATACCATTGTGCCTGTTTTTCATAAAAACAAAGCACTGGCATATGTGATGATTGAGGGCGTGTATAACCAAATTGTTGACTCTCTTGATGAAGAACTTCGGTTTTTAGAAACCTATAGCAATATTGCTATCATTGCTGCTGAAAATAAACGACTTTATAAACAACAAGTACAGCGTGAGTTAGAACAGCGTGAACTCGAAACAGCAGCGCAAATACAACAAGCGCTAATTCCGCAAGATTTTCCAGAACATGATATCTGCAGTTTTGCAGCAGAATATATGCCTCACAGTGAAATTGGTGGTGACAGTTTTGATGTTATTCCGCATCCTACGGAAAATGCCGTCTTTCTTTCCATAGCCGATGTTTCTGGCAAAGGTGTGGCCGCGGCTCTGCTCATGGCAAACTTTCAAGCTATTTTGCGTTCAGCCATTCATTACGAAAGAGATTATGAACAGTTTGCCAATAACCTCAATAAGAATATTTATCAAATTACGCAAGGGGAGCGATTCATTTCACTTTTTGTCGGCATTTTTAATTTCGATAAGCATACCATTGAGTATATCAATTTCGGACACAACCCGCCAGTTTTAAAAACCGAAAATGAGTTACGGCTTTTGGATGAGGGAACAACCATTCTGGGTGTTTTTGAACAGTTGCCCTTCCTAAAACTCGGAAAAGTGTCTTATGGTGAAAAGGCCTTGTTGTTTTCATATACAGATGGCCTAACAGATTTGGCTGATGTACACGGTGAGCGATTTGAAAGTGAACGGTTAAAAAGTTTTCTGAGCACCAGAGACTTTGATGACCCATCGGTGATTAATGCTGATCTATTGCAAATCATAAAAAACTATACAGGCAACCGTCAGTTTACTGATGACGTCACGTTTTTAACCACTTTAGTTGATCATCAACTTGAAGCTAAAAATTAGGTGTAATCGCCTAAAATCTAGTACTTTTGCGCTTCTTTAAGAAAAAGAGCTTTGAAGGATAAGATCAATAAAGACGTACTACCAAAGCATATCGCAATCATTATGGATGGAAACGGACGATGGGCCAAAGAAAAGGGTCTTAATCGTGTTGAAGGTCATAAAAACGGTGTGCGCGCAGTTCGTGATGTAACAGAGGCCGCTGCAGAAATTGGAATTCAATATCTTACTCTTTATGCTTTTTCTACAGAAAATTGGAACAGACCAAAGGAAGAGGTAGATGCATTAATGGAACTTTTGGTTGAAACAATCAAAAATGAAGTAGGTACTCTAGACAAAAATAACATCTGCTTGAAAGCTATTGGCGACATAGATTCATTACCACCTAACTGTCAAAAAAATTTGCAGGAAGCTATTGAACATACCGCCCTTAACAATGGCATGGTGCTTAATTTGGCCCTTAGCTACAGTTCTAGGTGGGAAATAGTTGAGGCTGTTAAACAATTGGCAACAGAATTGCAACAAGGTCAATTGGTGATTGATGATATACATGCCGATATGATTAGTAATAAACTAACTACGAAAAACATTCCAGACCCTGAACTTCTCATTCGCACAAGCGGAGAGACACGGGTAAGCAACTTTTTACTTTGGCAAATTGCATATGCTGAGTTGTATTTTACACCAACACTTTGGCCAGATTTTGATAAAACAGACTTTTACCAAGCATTATTAGATTTTCAAAATAGAGAACGCAGATTTGGTAAAACAAGCGAACAGGTAAAAACTAATTAAATGAAACGACACCTATTCTTATTCATACTATTTTTCTCCTGTTGTTTCGCAACGGCACTTTCACAAGACATTGAGGAAGTTGATACAGTAAAAGTCGGTGACCTCGAAGAACTTAATGAGGTAGAACCGCTAGACACCCTCGGTCTTGAACTAAGAGAACCAACAGAAGAGTCTGACTCTATTAGCCTGTTGCCAGTATCTGATGATTTCGAAATTGTATATGCTGATCCGAAAACCTACACCATTTCTGGTATTCGTGTAACTGGTACCGAGTATTTGAATCATAGCCTATTAATCAACAACTCTGCACTATCAGTAGGGCAGGTAATCTCTATTCCGGGCAGCGAAGTGTCTGAGGCAATTCGTAGACTGTGGAAACTAGGTTTATTTGAGAATATTGAAATTAAGATAGACGACATTAAGCTTAACCCTACTGATCAATTTGACCGGAAAGTGTGGTTGAATATTAATCTTGTTGAGCGTCCCCGTGTAGCGAGGGTTTCTTTTAAAGGAGCTACGCAAGTTGAAGCCGAGGCCTTGCAAGAAAAACTAGATTTAATAAAAGGGAAACCAATTACGAGTTCGCTTAAACTCAATGTAAATAAAATTGTTGCCGATTTTTACGAAGAAAAAGGGTTTCTCAATGCATCCTCAACTTTCCGAGAATATAAAGACACAGTAAACCTTAACAGTTCTTACCTAGAAATAAGTGTAGATAAAGGTAACCGGGTAAAAGTGAGCGATATTGTATTCGCCGGTAACAACAATGTGAATTCATACGAAATTAAAGGCAAGGTAAAGAATACCAAAGAGAAAACCAGATTCACTCCACTCAAGCCAAGTGATTTTGACAATCTTAAAGACCTTAGTTTTAAAAGGATAATCAACAAGTTACCTTACATAACCCTTGCTGATTTACAGCAACTGGCGGATAACAGATTGAGTTTTCAGCTATTCAATGGATCGAAATTCATTGACGAACAATTTGAGGAAGACAAGAAAGAAATTCTCCGCTTATACAACGAGCGCGGATACAGAGATGCAGAGATAACCTTCGACACACTTTACATGGCTGACAAGAAAAATGCCATTGTAAAAGTGAATATTGATGAAGGCGATAAATACTATTTTAGAGATATCACTTTTAAAGGAAATACAAAGTATTCTGATGAGTATTTGGCAAGAATTTTAGGAATTCAAGAAGGAGATATTTACAATGAGACCCTGCTTGATCAGCGTACGGCCAATAGCCCAACCGGGCGAGATATTAGTGCCGTTTATATGGATAATGGTTACTTGTTTTTTAGAGCCATTCCGGTTGAAAAAGCCATAGTTGGTGATTCTGTAGATGTAGAAATTTTCCTAAATGAGGGCAAGCAAGCCACAATCGGCGAGGTTATTATTAAAGGAAACGATAAAACACATGAGCATGTAATTCGCCGTGAGTTATTTACCGTACCAGGCGATAATTTTAACAGAAGTGATATTATGCGCTCTCAGCAACGAATAGCCACAATGGGCTTTTTTGATGAGACCCAAATCGGTGTTCGCCCAATCAATATAGATCAGGCAACTGGCGAGGTTGATCTTGAATACACCGTTGTTGAAAAAAGTAATGACCAAGTGCAAATGCAATTTGGTTATGGTGGCGAGCGGGTAGGCCTTGTAGGCCAACTCGGTATGACACTTACCAATTTCTCCGCCTCTAAAATGTTTGAAAAAGGAGCTTGGCGACCATTGCCAACTGGTGATGCGCAGCGCCTTTCAATAAATGCGGCACTGAACAGCTTAACCTACCAAACGTATTCGTTCAGTTTTACAGAGCCATGGCTTGGAGGAAAGCGAGCAAATTCACTCAGTACCTCCATATTCAATCAAAAATTTAACTTTTTTGAGAACCCATTCTTGCCAGATCGAAATGAAGAAATTGGAAGTCAGAAAACACTTGGCGCCGATTTTTTACTTTCAAAGAGATTAAATGCACCAGACCCATGGTTCTTGTACCAAGCAGGTATTAGTTACCAACGGTATGATCTAGAAAATTCGAACTTCTTTCTTATTCGTAATGGGCAGTCAACCAACCTCGCATTAACACAAGCATTTGGGCGTAATTCAGTAAATGCTGCCTTCTTCCCTACGGGTGGTTCTAAGCTTATGCTGTCTGTAAAGGCTACACCACCTTGGAGTGAGTTTAAAGATGCTGAAGACTATCAAGTTTCAAGTTTAGAATTGCAGCAAGAAATTGATGCTGAAAACCAAAGAAGGTTTGAACTGCAAGAACAATTTGGAGGATATTTTCCATTGGTGCCAGAAGGTGAAGATATACCTGAGGATTTTCCGAGCAGGCTACTTATTGCCACAGAAGCCGCTTATCAACAAGATATTGAAAACCAACAGCTTTATAATTTAATTGAGTACCATAAATGGGACTTTGATGCCGAATGGTATCATGAATTAGGGCAGTCAAAATTTGTTCTTCGACCCTATGCCCGCCTTGGATATTTAGGCTCATACAATGAAGATTTGCTAGGTATTTCGCCATTTGAGCGTTTTCGATTTGGTGGAGATGGTCTTTCACAAGGTATTTCTACATTTGGTACCACAATTATTTCTCAACGTGGTTATGATGATGACTCTGATTACCCAAGAAATGCAATTGGCGGGTATCCTATTTATAATAAAATGGGTATGGAAGTGCGTTATCCTTTAAGTGGTGAAGGCTCAACCCCAATATTTGCACTCGCATTTGCTGAGGGCGGTAATGCATGGGAAGATTTCAGAGATTTTGATCCATTCAATTTGAATAGAAGTGCTGGTTTAGGCTTGCGTTTACAACTACCATTTTTCGGGCTAATTGGCTTTGATTACGGTGTAGGTTTAGATAAAGACTTACCCAATGGTGCAGGCTTAGGTGATCGAAGTCAATTCAACCTCATTCTAGGTGTTCAACCACAATAAATTATGAAGCAATTACTTTTTTGTCTGTCAATTTTTTTCATCACCAGTGCATCTGTGTCGGCACAGAAAATTGTGTATGTTGATACAGAATATATTTTAGAAAATATGACTGAGTATAGCGAGGCACAGTTAAAACTTGATGAATTCACCTCCACTTGGAATGATGAAATTAAAGAAACAGAACTCGCCCTTATTGATCGAAAAGCGGCCTTTAAGCAAAACGAATTATTGATGCCAGAAGTGCGGAAAATTGAAGAACAGGAGGCCATTCAGAATGGAGAAAATGAACTACTTGTTCTAAAAAGGAAACGATTTGGCACGAAAGGTGATTTATATAAGAAACAACAAGACTTAATCAAACCAATTCAAGATAAAGTGTATAGTGCCATTAAGCAGATGTCGGAGTACAGAGATTATGACATGGTGCTAGACAAATCCACAGGTGTATCAATTTTATTTGTGAAGCCTAAACTTGATGTGAGTGATGAAGTTCTACGAATTATAAACAGTAAAAATTAATATTTTGAATAAGAACATGAAACAAATTGTATTAGGAATATTCTTTATTCTTTTTTCAAGCGGCGCAATTGCGCAAACTGGCAAAATTGGCTTTGTAGATGTACAGGCCGTAATTACTTCAATGCCCGAATATACCGCTGCTCAGAACACATTAGGTAGCTTTTCACAAACTTTGGTGCCTCAAAACATCAAAGACAAATCAAAGCAACTTGATGAAAAGTATGCAAAGTATGAAGCGGAAGTACAAACCATGAGCGACACCAGAAAAGAAGTGGCTCAGCAAGAAATCATTAATCTAGAAAAAGAAATTCAGGAGTTGCATAAGACAAACCAAACGCAACAAAAACTGACTGCTAAGCAGAATGAATTATTTGCACCAATAGAAACCAAAGCAGCTCAACTCATTGAGCAAGTAGCTAAAGAAAATGGATATTCTATTGTGTTTGAAATCTCGCAAATGCCATTGGTTTATGCTGATGAAACTGCGAACATGATGCCTATGATTTTAACAAAACTTGGCGGCGAAAATTAAGTTTTTGCTTTACCTTAAAACTAAACCACCTTGTTTATCGAGGTGGTTTTTTTTATGTGCTAAAATTCAAGCTTTTGCACAACAAAACGTTCGTCAACAAAACTAGACAGCACTTCTACAGATTCTCCATTGGTATAAAAATCATGGGTAGTCTCCTCATCATCATTTTCATTCAACATCTGGTTCTTAGCTAAAACTGCCTTGGTTTGCCTTGCAACCGCTCGCCCAGAGTCAATAATGGTGACACCCTCTGGAAGCATCGTCTTTATTTTAGGTATGAGAAATGGGTAGTGTGTGCAACCCAGCACTAAACTATCAATACCGGCCGCAACCATTGGGTCTAAAAAGGTCGCTAGCAACCTATCCATTTCCTCGCTTTCTGCCTTTCCATTTTCCATTAGTTCCACAATTCCTTTTCCTTCTACTTCTATTACTTCCACATTGCTGGCATGCAGGTTTGCTGTGTGGTGAAATAACTCGCTTGTTAGCGTACCTTTTGTTGCTAACACCCCAATTTTTTTACTTTCGGTTTGTAAGGCTGCGGGTTTTATGGCTGGCTCTATGCCAATGAAGGGCACATCATAAGCCTCTCGGAGATGTTCAATGGCATTGGTGGTGGCTGTATTGCAAGCCACCACAATAAGTTTAGCTTGTTGTTGTAGTAAAAACTCGGTATTTTTTATACTGAGTTGAATCACTTCTTTTTTCGTTTTCGGCCCATAAGGCGCGTGTTTTTGATCTGCGAGATAGATGGTGTTTTCATTGGGTAATAGGGTGTGAATTTCGTTAAAAATTGATGTACCACCCACTCCTGAATCGAATATGCCAATTGGTTGTCGGCTCATTAGATCAGTTCAATCTAGTTAAAAATTCTTGAATAGCTTGTTGTAATGCAGAGTCTGTGATTTCAAAATCGAAACCTTTTACTTTTTCGAGCTTTTTCAACGCTGGTACAACCTTCAATTTCTTTTGTGCTTGCATTACAATTAACCCTTCTGCATCCATCCATTTTGCGAGATATTCCTGCTCTGTTTGGCCAGGAGTTGGAATCATTAACGCTGTTTGTTTTAGTATCGCTAGGTCTAAAATTGTGCTGTACCCTGAACGACAGATTATGTATTTGCTGTCAAGAAAAGTGTCAACAAGCTCTTGACTATCCATAAATGATTGTATTTTGAAACCAGGTCTTATCTCTTCATTTCTGTTATCACTCGCCTTGCCTTGTACCAAAATTACACGTAACTCAGTGTCCTTAAGCTGTTGAATCAGTTTCTCTTCTAACATGGTGCGCTGCGGTTCTACGCCACTCAACACAATGGCTACATCTCTTTTAGATGCAGAGAAATTACCATTCCAAACATCCATAAATCTTGAAATCGGATCTATGTAAGTTAACTTTTTATTTAGCTCATGCCTGTGTGAAAGCTCCCCAGAGAGGTTAGGCTCTCCTTCGAAATCGGGCACCCAAACACGATCAAATTTTTTAATATAAAAATGATTGTAATAGTTAAGCACCGGTTCTGCAAACCTGAGATAACGATTTAAGCGCAAGCTTACCTGATGGGTAATGAAAACAGTAGGAATTCTTGTTGAATGCACACCAAATCGGTTATCACTAATTAGCCCATCTATATTGTATTCATCAATCCAATTGTCTATGATTTCTCGCTCTTCTTGTATGGCTCTAAGTACATACGGTGCACGCGTAACCATTTTTAAAGTAAAGCTGCCGCGTTTTTGATATTTAATATTCCAAGAAGGTAAGGTGAGATGTGTTAGCGTGGGATACTGCCTCTTCCATACATCGAGAGCTGCACCATCGCTGGCAAGAATTACTTTACACCCTTGATCTATTAATCGGTCAATAATTGGGATGTCACGCGTGGCATGACCAATACCCCAATTTAATGCTGCAAAGAGTATCGTCTTTTGTTTTGACATTGGCAGTTACAATATTATGATATTCGTACCGATTCAAGGGTGTGAAATGAACCATCAAATTGAGCGAGGCACATTCACTTGAAATCGCAGCCTGTACCTTAATTTTGAGAAAAAATACTTATGTCTGCCGATAAAGCCACAATTACCTATAATGGAAACACGTATGAAATGCCAGTTACAATTGGCTCTGAAGGTGAAGTCGGTATAGATATAAAGCGTTTGAGAGGTGAATCGGGAGTAATTACGCTTGATCCAGGGTATAAAAATACTGGCTCAACTACAAGTTCAATTACCTACATTGATGGCGAACAGGGCATTTTAAATTATCGAGGCTACTCTATTGAGCAGCTAGCTGAAAACGCAGACTTTATGGAGGTGGCTTACCTTCTTATTAAAGGCGACTTGCCAAATAAAACCCAATTTGCTGATTGGAATGAAAGTATTTCGAATCACACGCTGGTGCATGAAGATATTAAGAAAATTCTCGACGCATTCCCACACATGAGCCACCCAATGGGTCAGCTTGGGGCGGTAATTAATGCGTTATCAACTTATTATCCTGAGGCAACACAAGCCAACCGTGGAGATGCACAAGTAGAAGTGACGATGAAACGCATGCTCGCCAAAATGAGTACGCTGTGTGCTTGGATTTTCAAGAACACAAGTGGGCATCCTTATCTGTATCCGCTAAACAAGTATGATTATGTTTCTAATTTTCTGTTCATGACTTTTGGTCACAGAACGGAAGAATATGTTGAAGATCCGGTAATTAAAGATGCTGTAGATAAGCTTTTGATTTTGCATGCCGACCATGAGCAAAACTGTTCTACCTCAACGGTGAAAATTGTTGGATCATCGCAGGCAAATTTATACTCAAGTATTGCTGCAGGCGTAGCCGCACTTTGGGGCCCGTTACATGGTGGCGCAAACCAAGCTGTAATTGAAATGTTAGAGCAAATTAAAGAAGATGGCGGTGGATTGCAAAAATGGATAGATAAAGCCAAAGACAAAAATGACTCGTTTAGATTAATGGGCTTTGGACACCGGGTTTACAAAAACTTTGATCCTCGCGCAAGAGTTATTAAGAAAGCGGCAGATGATGTGCTGAATAAATTGGGCATCGATGATGAAATACTTGATATTGCCAAAAAGCTAGAAGAAACTGCTCTGCAAGATGAGTATTTCATTCAACGGAAGTTGTTTCCGAATGTCGATTTTTATTCTGGAATTATTTATAGAGCGCTTGGATTTCCGCAAGAATTTTTCACCGTATTGTTTGCTCTTGGACGTTTACCTGGCTGGATTGCACAATGGAAAGAAGTTCGTGACCTTGGATTACCGATAGGTCGCCCTCGCCAAATTTATACTGGCGCCACAACAAGAGAGTTTATACCAATTGGCCAGAGAGACTAAGCGTTTTTACGCTACGCGTAATTTGTTCATTGAGCTTTGCTCAAAGTGACTCTTAGCATACTCTGCAGTAACCATGAAGTTTTGCACTTTCTCAGTTTTTGATGGAATTTCGAACATAGCATCATTCATAATTACCTCTAAAATTGAGCGTAATCCTCGAGCACCAAGCTTAAGTTCAACGGTTTTGTCAACAACGTATTCAAGTGCATCATCTGTAAACGATAGCTCAACATCTTCCATTGCGAAGAGTTTCTTATACTGTTTAATCAATGCATTTTTAGGTTCTTTAAGAATGCGCAAGAGAATGTCAGCCTTTAGAGGTTCTAATGCCGTAAGCACAGGCATTCTTCCTAACAGCTCAGGAATTAAACCGTAACGCTTTACGTCAACGTGGTTGATATAACGAAGTAAATGCTCTTCAGATATTCGTTGATCTTCTTTATTAAAGCCGATCACTTGCTGCTTTGTTCTGCGGGCAATAATTTCTTCAATACCAGCAAACGCACCGCCACAAATAAACAAAATATTCGAGGTGTCTACATTTATCATCTTTTGCTCCGGATGCTTACGTCCGCCTTGCGGTGGCACGTTTACTTCTGTACCCTCAAGCATTTTTAAGAGAGCTTGTTGTACACCTTCACCACTTACATCACGGGTTATAGATGGGTTATCGCTTTTTCGAGATATTTTATCGATCTCGTCGATGTAAACAATTCCTTTTTGAGCAGCTTCAACATCAAAATCGCAAGCTTGTAGCAAGCGAGATAACATTGATTCTACATCTTCACCAACGTAACCAGCTTCTGTAAATACTGTGGCATCAACAATGGCAAACGGAACCTGCAAGTATCTGGCAATGGTTTTAGCCAATAAGGTTTTACCAGTACCGGTTTCGCCAACTAATAGGATGTTCGATTTTTCAATTTCTACACCATCATTGGTTGCTTGTTGGTTTAATCGCTTATAGTGATTGTAAACGGCAACAGATAGAATTTTCTTAGCATCGGTTTGCCCGATAACGTATTGGTCTAAAAATTCTTTAATGTCTTTGGGCTTAAAATGCTCTCTCATAGAGAAATCAAAATTGCCCGTTTTGATAGTTTGTACTTCGCTCTGCACAATTTGGTGCGCCTGCTCTGTGCAATTTTCACAAATATGCCCATCAATACCAGCAATGAGTATTTCTACTTCATCACGATTTCTACCACAAAAAGAGCAATGATTAGTCTTCCTCGCCATTATTTTCAGTCTTTTTCTTGTTGATTAACACTTCATCAAGCATGCCATAATCTTTGGCTTCTTGCGATGTCATCCAAAAGTCTCTATCCGCATCATCTTCAAGTTCTGCAACTGTTTTACCCGAGTGTAACGCTAGAATGTTATAAAGCTCTTTTTTAATTTTCATGATTTCCCGAGCCGTAATTTCTATATCAGAAGCTTGACCTTGCGCGCCACCTAGCGGTTGGTGAATCATAACTCGGCTGTGCTGCAAACCTGTTCTCTTACCTTCAGCGCCTGCTGCTAAAATAACTGCGGCCATGCTGGCAGCCATACCTGTGCATATGGTGGCCACATCAGGCTGAATGAATTGCATGGTATCGTAAATACCTAGACCGGCGTAAACCATGCCTCCAGGGCTATTTATGTAAATCTGAATATCTCTATTCGGATCATTTGAGGTTAAAAACAGTAGTTGTGCCTGAATAATATTGGCGATATGGTCATTAATCGGCGTACCCAAAAAGATAATTCGATCCATCATCAACCGTGAAAAAACATCTAGTTGAGAAATATTCAATGGACGTTCTTCAATAATATAAGGGGTATAATTTGTAATTGTGGAGTGAATGTAATTCTCAAGGTGCATGCTATTCATGCCTTGGTCTTTCACTGCATAATTTATAAATTCATTTTGATGTTTTCTCATCTATTTTTTCTCGTTTAACTCGTTAAAAGCTTCTAAAGATACAGTCTTCGGTTTCGTTTTCACATTTTCCTTCAAGTAGGCGAAAATCTTCTCATCCATTAACTGATCTTGTGTTTGACGCAGTTGTTTTTCGTCGCTCATGAACCGCTGTATCATGCCATCTAACATTTCTTGGTTGTCGGTTAAGGGCATACCATAATACTGAAATTGCTCAATTAAGTTACTTTTCACTTTTTCACGTAATTCTTCAAAGCCAACCTCAATTTCACCTTTTTCAGCCACGGCATTAAAAAGAAGAGATGACCGTAGGTTTTTTGAAAACTCAGGAAACTCACCTTCAATATCTTCAGTGGTAACAGACTCTTCACTTTCTTTGGTTACAAGCAGCCATTCTTTTAGAAATGACTCAGGTAATTGGGCCTCACCTTTTTCCATAAGATCTTTATACAAATCACCTTTCAGTTGATTTTCTGTTGCTTTGGCAAGATAGTTCGTCAGATTTTCACGAATTTTATCGCGCATTTCATCCTCACTTTTCACATTTCCCTCGCCGTACATTTTGTCGAAGAACTCTTGATTCAACTCACCTTTTTGCGCTCTGTTAATTTGAACAAGCTTGAGTTGATATGCGCCACCTGTTTGTTCAATCATTTCGGGGTCTAGCTCAAGTATTTGTTTGGCAATTGCTTCTTTTTCTTTATCAAATGCGCGGTACACATTGAATGGCGCATAAGTGTCGCCTACTTTTAGTTTCCCAATTGCGGTTTGATCTTTTTTGAGTTTCAATTGATCGAATCCAAAAGCACTTGAATGTTCATAGCCACCATCTTTTACGTTGCCTTCCTCATCCAATTCTTTTAACTGAACTTCCATGGCGTCTTTTCCTTCTGGCTTTCCGTCGGGATGCTCCACCTCGCCATAATTTTCTAACATATGGTCAACCTCTTTCTGAATCATGTCATCTGCAATATCGATTTCATATTGCGTGTACGTAGGATTGCTGTCAAGGTACGAAATATCAACTTCGGGCTTTCTGCCAATTTTGTATTGGAATGAATATGAAGATGGGTTGTAGATATCGAAGGCCAAGTCTTCTGATGGAACAGGTATGGGCTGCCCTAACACCTCAATTTTATTTTCACGCAGGTAATCATTAATGGCATGATTTACTTCGTGATTGATCACATCGGCGAGAATGGAGTTACCATACATCTTTTTCACCAAATTTGAAGGCACTTTACCTTGTCTAAATCCTTTTATTTGCGCCTTACGCGCTTGTTGATTTAGTGATTTCTTTACTTTAGATTCATAATCTTCAGGTGTGAGATTCACTGTAAGTACTGAGATTAGTTCTTCTTGTTTTTCTTCGTTTACTTTCACGCTGATTGTGCTATTTGTACTATAAAAAAAGCTCTAAGCAAAGCTAAGAGCTAAAACTGTTCTTTTAAAGGGCGAGTGCAGCACCTTTTTTCATGTCAAACGACTTTCGCTTTCAGGGTTTTTATCTTTCTAACCCTCTACGATGTGCGGGTGGAGGGACTCGAACCCCCAAGCCGTGAAGCACTAGATCCTAAGTCTAGCGTGTCTACCAATTTCACCACACCCGCAAAATTGTATTTTCTAAACCAAAGCCAGAAAACACTATGCAAATAAGAAATTAACCTGCATACCCTAAAAGGGATGCAAATATACGCTGATTTTAAAAAATTATGTTGATATAATTAGGCATTTTCCTCGTACAAACCATACTTAGGAATGTGTGTTCTCTTAAAGCGCTGAACAAGCTCTTGCCATTGGCGGAGTTCTAATTGAGATGTTTGATTGAACCTCTGCGCATTTGCATTTAGTTTGTTAACAAGCGAATTGGCTTGATTTACCAAAACGTTAAACTCGTCAACAATTTTTTTACTTCGTTGTTTAGGCTTTAGTTTATCAATTTTGGCTTGTTTTTCTTCAAGCTCAGCGTTTACCTTGGCGTATTCAATAGAGTTTAAAGCCATAACGTTTGCTTCTTCTAAATAATAGTCAACTCGCTTTTCTGCAGCCTCAATCAGACTATTGTCTCCTTTGAAGGGAGATAATTTTGCCAATTCAGCGCGAGCCTCTTCAGCATATTCAGCCGTTTGTAATCTTGCCATTTCAATCTTCTCTATGTCGCCAGTTTGTAACATTTCTTTCAATTGTATGTTTTGCAAGTTCACTTTAAACATGGGCAGAAAAATGTCATTATAATATTGGTTCACCTCATTTGATTTCGTGATCATTTCAGAGAGTGGATTTTCTTCTGTAATGAGGTTGATCTCATGCTCAGCAGCAAATTTATGCGTGCTGCTCTCAACCTCTGTCTGTGCTTTATTCAGGTTAACATTAGCTTGCTCTTCAGCGGCCAACAAAGCTTTCATGATCTCGTAGTTGCTGTTTGCACTCTCTTTCATCGCTGCAATTTCTTTATAATCATCTGTTAATGATTGGTATGAAAGATTGTAATAAGTCAAAACAGCATCTCTAAGTGATGCATCTCCTTCAAATTCATCAACACCTTGTACATGGCTTCGCGCTTTATCAGTTGCATCAACCAATCTGCGGCGCTTATTTTCTATTTTCCGACCGTTTGTACTGTGCGCGCTTACAGAAATGTAGCGCATTAACTGTTCAGAAATATTTTTTTGTTCCTTAGTAATTTCATTCAAATAATCGAGTGCTTCTGAAGAATTTTGTGCTAAAGCAGCCGATGAGAGCAGTAAAAAAAAGAAAAGAAATAGTTGTGATTTCATATGTGAAAGTTAAGAAACAAATGGCATACCAAGTTCAATAAGATCATGCTATGGTTACAAATTTGTGATAATTTCGTGATACTTTTCATCTAGCTTTGAAAATCAAATTGTTAGCTATGTCAGAAATACTGGTCATTGAAGATGACAAAGAAATTGCGGAATTAATCAAAATCAACCTGAAAGATGATAATCATGAAGTGAATTTGGTTCATAATGGGCATGATGGATTTTTAGATGCTGCAAACAAAGAGTTCGATTTGGTGATCTTAGATCTTATGCTGCCTGGCATGAATGGTATAGACGTCTGTAAGAAGCTACGCGAAAACAATGTGAAGACTCCAATACTCATGCTTACAAGCAAAAGTGATGAGGTGGACAAGATAATCGGCTTAGAAACTGGGGCTGATGATTATATGACGAAGCCATTTAGTGTAAGAGAGTTACAAGCTAGAGTTAAGGCTATGCTTCGTCGACAGAATATGGATAAGAAAGCTAACCAAACTGAAAAACCTGTTATAGAGATTAATAATTTGTTGATTGACGTAGGCATGCACAAAGTTGAGGTTGACGGGGAACGATTAAATCTTACCCCTAAGGAATTTGAGATGCTCAGCTTACTTGCGCATAATCCTGGCAAAACCTATACAAGGTCTGAATTGCTTCAGCAAGTTTGGGGTCATGAATTTGCCGGCTATGAGCACACCGTTAATACGCATATCAATAGGTTGAGAACAAAGCTTGAAGCGAATGCGGCTGAACCGAAATATATTTTAACAACCTGGGGCGTAGGATACCGCTTTACAGATGAATTTTAATGAAGAGATTATTTAATAGTTTATACGTTCAAATTGCCCTCATTCTAACCCTCATTTTGGCTGGATTGGCTTTTTTTCTGAGCCGCCAATCGTTTCAGGTTAGTGAAGAATATCACAACGAAGTCACGCAGATTCTCAACAGGGATGTTTCACACTATATTGTTGAAGAAGTACAAGGCCTTTACGATGGTAAACAGGTGAATAGTGAACAAGTTGGTGTATTAATGCATCACGTAATGGCAACCAATCCAAGTACAGAGGTTTATCTGCTCGATATGAATGGCAATATTCTTAAGCACGTTGCCATGGATAAAGTTGTGAAAGCCGAATCTGTTGACTTAGAACCAATCAATCAGTTCATTGCTAATGATGGAGAGATTTTTATTAAGGGTGATGATCCAAAAGAAATTGGTGCACAAAAGATTTTTTCCGCTGCGCCATATATGCATGATGGCGAACAGGTTGGATTTATTTATACCATTGTTGGTGGTCGAGATTATGATGACCTCGCGACTATACACAAAACCGGGTACATTAATAACCTCGGTGTAAGAAACATTGCGCTGAGCACATTATTAGCGTTATCGTTGGGCTTATTGGCATTTTATTTTTTAACCAGAAACTTCAAGAAGTTATGCATGGCTTTTACGAAATTTCAGAAGGGTGATTTAGATGCAAGAGTTGTTGGTGTTGCGAAAGGTGAGTTTGGTGTGATTGCTAAAACGTATAATGACATGGCCGACACCATTCAAAAGAATATAGAAGACTTACGTGGGGTTGATAATTTGAGGAAAGAATTGATTGCCAATATCTCACATGATCTACGAACGCCCATCGCTTCTATTCAAGGGTATGCGGAAACACTTTTGATGAAAAAAGATGAGTTGCAAGTTGAAGATCGGGAGAAATATCTTCAAATTGTGATGAAAAACTCTCAGAAGTTAAAAAAATTGGTTGATGACTTATTCGAATTGAGTAAGTTAGAAGCGAAGCAGCGCGAGTTACAGCCTGAAGCGTTACAAATGGCCGAATTGATTCAAGATGTTGCTGATAAATACAGAATCATCGCAAAGGAAAAAGGAATTAGCATTAATACCATTTATAGTAAAAACTTACCATTGGTGCAAGCTGACCTTGCCTTAATTGATCGTGCGCTACAAAATATCATTGATAATGCGATAAAATTCTGCAAAACTGGTGATGTGATTACTCTTGAGCTCAGTCAAAATAATAAGGCATTGCGCACAAAGGTGAGTGACACCGGTGCTGGGATTGATCCTGTAGAATTGCCACATATTTTTGAGCGTTATCGTAAAGGCAAAATTTTAACTGACACACAAAAAGGCAGTGGTTTAGGCTTAGCTATTGTGAAGAAAATTATGGAGCTGCACAAAACAGATGTTCATGTAGAAAGCAACCTCAGTAAGGGAACTACATTTTTCTTTGATTTGCCGCTAACGCCAACATTTGGGTATTGATTCAGTTTAATTGCTGTTTCATTTCTTCAAATTCTGTATGTCTTTTGTAATCACATAGAAATTCAATCATCAAAAACACACAAGCCGATCGCTTGTAATCATTTATCTATACTCTTGAGATAAAATCGTAATACTAAACCGCGATATTTGTTGTGGATGTGGTTGTCCCCCTTTTATGAAGGTGTTTGTTTGTTAAAAAGTCTGTATTTAATATGCAGACTTTTTTTATGCAAAAAGTTCGGTTTGATTCAGCCCAACCTCTAGGGCGAGAAGTTTCTTTTTCGCAGCCAGTCCACCAGCATAGCCTACAAGTTTTCCATCGCTGCCAATAACTCTATGACAGGGTACAATAATTGATAAGGCATTTGCACCATTGGCACTTGCCACTGCTCTAATAGCTTTCTCGGCACCCAAAGTTTTGCTCAATTCAAGGTAAGTCGTTGTGTTGCCATACGGAATGTTTAGTAGGCTGTTCCACACCATATGCTGAAATGTTGTGCCTGTGAACAATAGAGGGAGGGTGAATGCTTTACGCTCTCCGGTAAAATATTCAGTGAGTTGTCGTTTAGTATCTCTCAACACGTCATTTTCTCCGTCTTGATATGAAGCGCCAAAGTAATTCTGAATACGTTGATCAATTGACGGCCTCATTTTTCGATAGGTCCAATCTGCAAGAACTAATTGGTCATCGAAACTACCAAGTAACAACTCGCCAACTGGCGTTTTGAAGGTTGAGGTGAGAATGTTTGGCATAGACTAATAATTCAAGATGGTACCGAAATGACGCCATCTTCAACTAATTGTCGGAGGTTTTGTAAATCATCTTCATGCACTTGAAGATCAACCAATGTTGCCGGCCCTGGCGCAATAAATTGAGCACCAAACACATTTTTTATATTGCATCTTATGCCTTCAGATTCTAGTTTGCTTTTCAGCACCAGTAAATCTGATTCAAACTGCGATTGATGTATTGTTCTCCAAGACATGGGTATGGTTTTTATGTGAGTTGTTACGATGTAGCAAGTGTTACTAATTTCTCAGGTTGTATTGCAAAATGCGAGGCATGATGAACCACTTCACCATTTTCTACAATAATTACTTGTGGCGATTGATGTATTACGTCAAACACTTCAGCTGCGGCGTTAGAAACAGAACGGTACGCTAAAAGGTCTAAGTAATAAAGTTCATACGCTCCTGCGAGCGCCTCACCATAGGTTTCTAAATTATGCAGCACATTACCACTAATGCCACAGGTGGTTGAATGCTTATAGATTAACACCGGACGTTCGTTTGACAGCTCCTTAATTTCTTCAAACTGTAATACATCAGTGAGTTCGTTCCAATTTGTCATATATTATAAACACTCAAGGTTGTTTACAAGTTCATCACTTAATTAAGTTGATGGTAATTGGGTAGTCGAAAAGCTTACCGTCATTTGCTTGAATACCGCCAACAATAGGATATATAAAGCCTACGATTCCAAGTACAAATAGAGGAATTAAGCCAATGAGCACGAAACTCAAAATACCTGATATCACTAAATAGATAAAGAGACTTATCATCCAGTTGAGAATTTTTTTGCCATGCTTATCAATTTCAGGATATTCTTCTTTTTGAGTAACCCACATAATTATGGGTAAGGCAAAACCGAGACCCCAGACCACATAGCCTGCAAGTTGTGCAAAATGCATTAGCATGATAAATTGTTTTTCATCCATGCCCCATGGCTTTTTTTCACCGATTACTTCCATAAATTTTTTGTTAAAAGTTGGAGGCAAGATAGTGAAAAATGAAGACTTTTCAGAGTAAAGGTTGTAATTACATAGGATCAACATCTACCACAACTCTTACTCGGCTCATGCCTTTCTGTTGTTTCATCTCATCAATGCAATTTCGAATGCTCTGTTTTGTTTGTTGAATCACTGAACCATCTTTTTTCATCGTCACCAGAATTTCTTGTAAATACATGTTTTTCACTCGGCTAACAAGTGGCTCGCTAGGCCCTTTTATGTGTTGATCACTCTGTGCTCTCAAATGTTTTGTAAGAGAAAGCGCAGCTTGATAACAAGTTTTCCAATCTGTATGTTTCAGCGTAATTCTTATTTGTCGATAATAGGGCGGATATCTGTATTTCCACCGTTCAGATAACACGCTTTGATAGTAGCCAATGTAATCATGTTTCTTCAGGAAATTAAGGGCTGGGTGGCTTTCATCACGAACCTGAACTAAAACTAACCCAGCAGCCTTTGTTCTTCCAGCGCGGCCACTCACTTGTTCCATCAACTGCAGTGCACGTTCACCAGAGCGAAAGTCTGGGTAGCTCAGTAAGCTATCGGCGCTAAGTACGCAAACAAGGCGCACATCATCAAAGTGGAGGCCTTTAGTCACCATCTGCGTACCAACCAAAACATCAATTTGTTTTCGTTCAAATTTGTCTATGATTTTTTGGTGGCCGTGTTTATTACGCGTGGTATCCCAATCCATCCTTCCAAATTTAGCTTCAGGCACAAATACGTTTAACTCCTCTTCAACACGTTGTGTGCCAAGCCCAAACTTGTCTAAGGCATCGTTCTCACAGGCCGGGCATCTGTAAGGTACTTTTTGGTTATACCCGCAATAATGACACTCTAAATGATCTCGATATTTGTGGTAGGTAAGGCTAACATCGCAGTTTATACATTTTATTACGTGTGCACAACTTTTGCATTGCACAATACTGCTATAGCCTCGTCTGTTCCGAAATAAAATTGCCTGCTTATTGGCTTTCACGGTGGCACGCAGCTCATCAATCAGCCGTTTTGAAAAAGTATTATACGTTTTGCCAGGAATATATTGCTTCGTTAGGTTCACAACTTCAATTTCAGGCAATTCACTTTCGCCAAACCGCTCGTTTAGGTTCACAAGTCCATATTTACCTTGCTCGGCGTTAAAGTAGCTTTCGAAAGATGGTGTGGCTGAGCCGAGAAGCACTTTCGCATGATTTGCATGGGCAAGCCAAATGGCCGCATCTCTTCCATGATATCTTGGGGCAGGGTCGTATTGCTTATAAGATTGATCGTGCTCTTCATCAACCACTACAAGTCCTAGCTTTTTTAATGGTAAGAAAACAGCTGAACGCGCACCTACAACTATTTTATATTGGCCATTCAAGGTTTTATTCCAGATTTCAACTCGCTCCGCATCAGAAAATTTTGAATGATATACACCAACTTCATTCCCAAAATGTTGTTGTAAGCGTTGAATAATTTGAGATGTCAATGCAATTTCTGGCAACAAATACAACACTTGCTTGCCGTTTTCAATCTGCTCTTCAATGAGCTTGATGTAAATATGCGTTTTACCACTGCCGGTAATACCGTGCAACAATGTAACCGGTGATTCTTCAAAGTGTGATTGAATTTGATCTAAGGCTGCTTGCTGTGCAGGCGAAAGCTGTGCGTTTAATGTGTTAAACTCTTTACTCTGCAAGCGATCAACTTCACGCTTTTCTTGCTCAAACACCTTTTTTTCTAGTAGTGCTTTAACCATGGCGGCGCTTACCTTCATCTCTTTTTGGAAGTTGGTTTTTTGCACCCATTTTGCCTTGCTACCTGTTTTTGAGAGATAGTAAAGTAGTGCTTCTTGTTGCTTTGGTGCCCGTTCTAGCGTATCGAGAAGGGTTTGCAGCGCTGCCTCAGATTCATGCAGGGGTGATAACCGAATGTAAGCCTCGAGTTTGGGTTTATATTTTTTGTGCAGACTTTCGCGAACCGTGATGACTTGTTTCTCAATTAGGCGTTGCAGTACGGGATAAATATTCTGCATATCTAGAATGGCGCGTGCGTCATCAAAACTAATTTTCGATTGTTGCGATAATGCCTCAAAAAGTAGGAATTCTTCATTGCTCAAACTTTTTGTATCAAGCTCGTTATTCATCACTAACTCAATTTCTGTTTCAGATGATAAGCGCAAGGCGCTAGGTAAGGCGGCTGTAAGTACGTCGCCAATATTCGCCATATAATATGTACTCATCCAATGCCAAAATGAAAGTTGAGTTTCAGTAATTAAAGGCTTTTCATCAAGAATAGAAATGACTGGTTTGGGATTATAAACATCGGGCTTGCGATCATGTATGTTAACAACAACAGCTGAGTAGCGTTTGCGTTTGCCGAATTCAACTGCCACGCGTAAGCCAACAGACATTTGCTCCTGCAACTCAACAGGCACACCATAAGTGTAGGTGTTTGGCACAGAAACCGGTACAATAACATCAACAAACATGTGCAGCGAAGTTAGTACGGCTCTGGGTTGATTGTTTCGTCAAGTCTTTTAAATGGCTTGGAGTAGAAAACCAAAATTTTTTCCCAATAATGCCTCCAAGCGTTTCGGTGGCTTGACTGCTCACTATTCAACTGAAACTGCTCTAGCGTAGTTGGTGCTAATTCTGGCTTACCTAACACAGTGTTCAATAGGTTTTTGCCATGCACAAGTTGCAGCCATAAGGGTTCGGGTGTAGTCACGTTGACACGTGTAAATTTCTGTGGCCAATCATTATGATTAAAGCGGCGTATAGTGTTTAGCTTCGGATTGTTTTCTTCAACTAGTGACATGAAAGGATTAGTATGAGATTGGTAGTTGAAAAGCAAGTTTTTTTTCTTCTTGATTCGCATATTATATCCATTCATGAAATTAAGTAAATATTCACCAGGATTACGTTTGCATTCACTTTGCACAGTAGCAATGAAATCTTCGTGCAAAATATCGTCATTGTCAACTCTTGATGTAATGAGATAGTCAGCATCAATACCAATACTTTGAATCCACTCGTTTATCGGTTGCTCTACGGTATCCCAATCTGGATAATCGAGAAAAAAAATATTTGGTTGTTTGAGTTGAAATTCTTGTAGTTGTTTACGCTGTTTTTTTGTTGTTGATGGGTCAAGAACAATGAGCCAGGCAAATTGTTGGTTGGTTTGTGCTTGCAGGCTCGGCAAACAATATTTTTCGAATAAAGGAATTCGTTCTTCTGTCCATTTCTCTAAACCATGTAAGTCTGATTTTAGGCTGTAACGCACATTAAATAGTGTAATGAGAACGTGGAAAAATGTGGGCATGCTTATTTATTAATCACGGGGTGGCGTGTAAATTCTGCCGTTCTGTCGAACAGGTATCTGT
>ENA-ORXM01000630-ORXM01000630.1-marine-metagenome-genome-assembly--contig:-NODE-630-length-58925-cov-9.053851_pt1 | contig 58925 bp, 48 predicted proteins | sample MGYA00237867_ERZ511480 | MGnify/ENA primary metagenome ERZ511480 (study PRJEB26309, sample SAMN06266103) | marine metagenome | isolation source: Algal blade | place: United Kingdom:Sidmouth, United...
GGAAGGCCACCCGGATGCTCGGGGTGATAGTCGGGATAGGTCGCCATCAGACTGAACTCACACGGCGTGTTGTCGTGCACGTATTGCAGCGCCTTGGGTCCGTTGTCGACGAACGCCGCTGCCATGTCGGAATCGATCATGTCCAGCGACAGCGCATCGAGGTAGTCCAGCGCCTGTTCCCGCGAGTCAGCGATTCCGGCGGCTTCCTGCAGGTGGTTGTTCGGCATCCAGATGATGCCGCCGCTCATGGCCGTGGTCCCGCCGAGCAGGTCGCTCTTGTCAAAGAGGCCAACATCGGCACCCTGATCATGAGCGGCAATGGCGGCAACCAGCCCGGCCACGCCAGTGCCGAGAACAATGACATCGTGCATAGCCCAACGATAGATCCTGGCTCGAGGTCGCTCACTAGCGAGGCCAGCATTGGGGTCTTGAGCGGGCCAATACGGGCTCTGTGGTGATCCCAATGTTGCCGGGACGATGTGCGAGCCGGTTCGACTCAGGAATACAGCGGCGGCTCGGGTGCGTCGTTGCGTCCTCGGCTGAAGTCGTGGTGCAACACCAAGAGACGGTGGGGTGCGAACGAGAAGCCGCAACGTTCATAGAGTGCCACGGCCCGCTCGTTTGTGATCTGCGTGTTCACCTGGGCCAGGCTGGCGCCATTACGCCACGCCCACCGCAACGAGTCGTTGACCAAGGCGCTGCCATATCCCATGCGTTGCGCGTCGGGGTGCACGGCAACCCGCTGGATATAGGAGTTGATGCCCGCCAGACCGGTCACGTGGTAGCCGTGTACCGGTTCGGACTTGATCACCTGGAAGCGGTGACGGGGGGTGGCTCGCACTGCGTCGGCCAATGCAATCCGGTCGAACTGCCAGAACTCTTGGAACGCCAAGCCGTCGAGGTACAAGATCTGGTCCCAGTCGGCCTTGCGAGCCCGACGGGTGGCGCCACGAGTCACCGTGATCTCCTGCGTGAGCTCTCGGCGTAGCAAGTGGAGCTCTTCGTGCAGGGTGAAGCCGGCGTCGAAGAATGATTTCGCCTGGCTGGGGTTGAGCGCTGCGGTGTATCCCGAAGTGAATCCCAGGTCCCGGGCCTCGTCGATCGTTTTGTAGACGACCTCGACAGGTAGCTTTTCTCGAGCCGGAAACGGGATCAGGTTGGCCACGGTCCCCGAGGCTTTCCACGGGCCCACCTGGACGCGATCACGTCCTGAGTAGACCATGGTACGAATCCCCATGACGACAGTATTGCCTGCAGCCGCCGCACCTGTCATGCCACGTCGCCAATTCGGAACTCGCCTGCGACCCCACGGCCTACAGTTGAACACGTGCTGTTTGTTACGAATGACCGGTGCGTCGAGCACACCGCCGGTGAGATGCATCCAGAAAGTCCCCGGCGCCTCCAGGCAGTAGATGCTGCGCTGGACAGAGCCGATCTTCGCGACGCCGTCACCATGGTCGAAGCTCCACTTGCTCCCCTCGAGCTGGTGGCCAAGGTGCACACCCACGACCTAGTCACCAGGATCCAGGCGGTCAGTGCACGAGGCGGCGGCCGTATCGACATGGACACCGTGGCTGCGCCAGGTTCGTTCGATGCCGCACGTTTTGCCGCAGGCGCCGGCCTCGAATCCATAGAGCGGCTTCGCCGGGGCGAAGCCGACACTGCCTTCTGTGCGGTGCGCCCACCCGGGCATCACGCCACCAAGGCCGAGTCGATGGGCTTTTGCCTGTTCAACAACGTGGCCGTCGCCGCAACGGCACTGGCCGACGCCGGCGAACGAGTGCTGATCGTGGACTACGACGCTCACCACGGCAACGGCACCCAAGACATCTTCTACGACGATCCACGCGTGCTCTTCGTGTCCTTTCACCAATGGCCGTGTTACCCCGGCACCGGGCGCATAGACGAGTCCGGCCGAAGTGACGGAACCGGTACCACCGTCAACATTCCGCTGCCACCAGGAGCGACGGGCGATGTCTACAGCCAAGCCTGGGACCGCCATGTCGCCGTTCATATCGACTCGTTCGACCCAACGTGGGTGCTCATCTCGGCCGGGTTCGACGCCCATCGCGCCGACCCGATCACCGATATGGGCTTGAGCGCCGGCGACTTCGCATTGTTGACGGCGCGCATCCTCGAGATCGCCCCAGCCGGACGCCGCATCATCTTTCTCGAAGGCGGCTATGACCTGGAGGCGCTGACCGAGTCGGCGGCGGCGGTCATGGCCACGATCGTCGAGCAGTCCTTCGAGACCGAACGAGTGACCAACGGTGGCCCCGGTGTCGAGCTGATCGATATGGCGATCAACCATTTCAAGACACTGCCGTGACCTTTGCCCACCTCGACGATGTGCTCGCCGAGGTCAAGCCACTCGGCCAACTCTTTGCCGATGCCAGCTACCGGTTGTTCCTGGTCGGAGGAATCGTGCGGGATCAATGGCTCGACGCAACGCTCGATGCGAGCAGCGACATCGATCTGACAACGAACGCACATCCCGCCGAGATCAAGCGCATCGTCGCACCCTACGCCGAAGATCTGTGGACCCAAGGCGAGAAGTTCGGCACCATTGGCCTGCGTACCGATGGCCGTGACTACGAGATCACCACTCATCGAGCCGAGAGCTACAGCAGCGAGTCGCGCAAGCCGGTCGTGAGCTTCGGCGACGACATCGACGTCGACCTGTCGCGCCGAGATTTCACCGTGAACGCCATGGCGATAGAGCTGCCCGACGGCTGCCTCGTGGACCCCTACGGTGGGGCGCAGGATCTTGCTGCCAAGCTGCTGCGCACCCCACTCAGCGCCGACGTGTCGTTCACCGACGATCCACTTCGCATGCTTCGCGCGGCGCGGTTCGCCGCCAGGTTCTCGCTCACGCCCGACCCAGAAGTGATCACGTCGGCGGAGCGGCTTCACCAACGCATCCGCATCGTTGCCATCGAGCGGATCGGCGTGGAACTTCGTCGGCTGCTGGGACTCGAACGAACGAAGGTCGGTCTCGACTTCTTGTCCGAGACCGGGCTGCTGGCCGAGGTCTTGAGCTACGGCCAACCGGAACTCATCGCTCAAGCGCAGCCGCGGCTTGCATCGGCGATCGAGGTTGCCGCACAGCTACCAGCTGATTGGCAGTTGCGCTTGGCGGGCATCGGCGTGCATGTCTTCGACACGGTCGACGGTGTGTTGGCGATGTGTCGGCGACTGCGGCTGTCGAATGACAACGAGCGCCGCATCGTCCGGCTGAGCCGATCAGCGCTCGAGCTACTTCATGTGCCGGATCTCAACGATGCAACGCTGCGTCGGTGGGTGCACGTCTGCAACGACGAGGCAGACGCAATCATGTTGGCCTCTGTCCTGGCCGATGACCCGCTACATGTCAGTGGCTTTGTCGATGCGCTCCGATCGCTCCAGGATCGTGACCAAGGCACGGACATGCAGTATCTCGACGGCGGCGCCATCATGTCGCTGCTCGGCGTTGCTCCCGGTCGGGTGATTGGTCAGGCGCAGAAGTTTCTCCGCGACCAATATTTCGCAGCGGGTCCGCTTACAGCGATGCAGCAAGAAACGCTGTTGCAGTCCTGGTGGGCCGAGCAGCCGACAGCCAACGACTAGCGGCGACGCGAACCCATCTGGGCTGCGATGCGGGCTTCTTCGGAGATGGCCAGTGCGGTCTTGCGGGCGCGTACTCGGTCGACATGATCGGCACGAGCTGCGAGCAGTCGTGTTGCCAGGCCAAGGCGACGTGAACGAGCGACCGGTTCGCTGAGTGTGAGGGGATAGACCATGACGTTGTCTCCTTGGCGTCTTTGTCGATGCGCCCATGATGAAGCTCGAGGCGATCGATCACCGTGACGCAGCGCACAGAACGAACGTGGTACTCGTCACGCAGGCGCCTTGCGCCGATTGCGACCTACGATCGAGGGTGCTGTGTTTCGCATGCCACCCGCCACCAACGGAAACTCCGAAGGCCATGTCGACTCTCGCCTCGCTCGCGCGTCGGTGCTCGCCACTACCGCGACCGCGTAACGGCTTTCAGCGAAGGGTGCGATGCCCACCCCGTAACGAGCTGGACCTCCAATTAGCCTTCAGCAATGTCGACGTGGCTGGAAATTAGACCGATCGCGCGTGCGTTGTGGATAGCTGCGCTGCTTGCGCTGGTCGCTTCGGCTTGCATCGATGCGTCTGACGAGCCCGAGGCGGCGGGCACAGCCGCGCTGGTCGAAGCTCAAGACGCCGCAAGTGAAAGCGATGCTCCGACACCTACTCCTGTGGAGTCTGCGTCAGCCTCGCTCGGCCTCATCATGCCAGCATTGGGTGAGCTCGAGTTCGCACCCATAGTTCAGGTGACAGACCAGCCGTACCTGCAAGAGATTCGCCTCGGTCTCGACTGCGATATCCCGGGAGAACCGTCGAACACTATCGAGCGCGAAACCTACGTCACCCATGCATACGAGGGAACGCAATGGAGTGACCATGTGGTGCACGGCTTTCATTTCGAAACTGTCGCCCAAGCCATGTCCTACTTCGACGAACTCGCCGAACCAATGCGGTCTTGCGACCTGCGGGACGATCGGGCGAGAGGCGGAATCGACGCCGTAATGGAACGCTCGTCGATGGAGGGCCCCGTGCGGATGATTGGAATCGATTCGGCGCCCGTGGCCGGTGCGCCGCCAGGTTTGCTCGGATATCCAATCTCGATCGTCCAAGGCGGCCCTTTTGTCTTTGCGGTCGACGACTACCCCAGCCCGTTAGACACAGTTTCCGAGGAGTTCGCCCACGCCGAGCTTGTGGACCAGTTGGTAAGCAACCTTGGCCTGTTGTTGGACGGCAAACTTACACCGCGAGAACCAATAGACATCCCACCTGATCCGCGGGCTGAGCTGCATGCACTGATGGAGAACTCTTACGACAACATCGAAAGCGCCTTCGTCAGTCCTTTCGCCGTAGCGGGCGGCGATGTTGGTCGAGCAGATTTTCCTGCCTGCTTTCCCATTGTGCGCCCTCGTGGAACCGAACTGTTTGTTGCCGCTGCGTACCTGGGTGTCGCGACCATCAGCGGTAGCGGCTCGTCCTCGAGTGCCCGGCCCGATGACCTCGGGATCTCTATGGTCGACGTTGGAGTCGACGGAGACGCGCAGGCATTCATGGACCAGCTCATGGTCTGGCGAACTCAGTGTTTTTCATCCGATAGGGATTGGAGTTCTGCTGATCGTGGGCCAATCACAACCGCCAACGGCAATCAAATCGATGTGGTTACGATCACGGGAGTTCGTGACGACAGCGACAGCCTTTCCACGATCTTCACCATGGTCGATGGATCCCACGCCATGGAGATCACGGCATGGCATGGTGTCGATGACGCAGAATTGGCCGAGATGCTCGTTCAGCGTCGTGATTTCGCTATCGACGCATTCATGAGCCGACCTGGTCGTTAGTCGCGCCACCTCACGAGTCATGAGGGTTCACGTGGGCGCGCCCGACCAAATGCGACCTACGATCGAGGGTGCTGTGTTTCGCATGCCACCCGCTTCCAACGCAAACTCCGAAGGCCACGTCGACTACCGACTGGCCCGCGCGTCGGTGCTCGCCGACTACCGTGCTGGCGTGTTGGCGCCGAGCGAGGTGTGCGATGCGCATCCCGAACTCGTACGGGCTGCACGCGAGGTCGGCCGGCCCGTGCAGGGTGACTGTCCGATTTGTCAGCGGCATCGACTGGTGCATGTCACCTATGTGTTCGGTCCTCGGCTGCCCAAGCACGGGCGCTGCATAAGCCTGCGTGGCGAGCTCGCTCGCCTGGCCAAGCGACCCGGCACCCATGTTGCCTACGCCGTCGAGGTCTGCCAGGCGTGCTCATGGAACCACCTGGTTCGGCGGTCGACGCTGGACAGCCCGGCTGACTCCCTGCCGAGCGAAGCCCACGCAGCGACCGAGGCAGTTGGCGCCACCGACACGGCCGAGGTGGCTGGCGATGGCGAGTGAGTTGGTCCTACACTCACCCCGGCCGCGGGCAGCCAACGGGCGCTCGACGGTGACGCACTGATGTACAGCAATGTGCAGAAGGAGAATCGAGATGGCTAAACGGCTGACGGCGCCGGCCTTGACGGCACGCAAAGTCGCAACCGGGTCCGAACCGCTCGTCATGGTGACGGCGGCTGACTATCCGTCGGGCTGCATGATCGGCGAGACCGACGCCGACATGATCCTGGTCGGTGACTCGCTGGCCATGGTGACGCTCGGGTACAGCGACACGCTCTCGGTCACCATCGATGACATGGCCCATCACACTGCGGCGGTGGCGCGGGCCAAGCCCAAACAACTGATCGTGGGTGATCTGCCGTGGATGGCCTATCACGTGTCGACCGAGGACACGCTACGCAACGCAGCCAAACTCATCCGAGCCGGCGCCGGAGCCGTGAAGCTCGAGGGAGGCACCACACGAGTGCCCATGATCGAAGCGCTCGTCAGCGCCCAGATCCCTGTCATGGGCCATATTGGCCTCACCCCACAGTCGGTGCATGCCATGGGTGGGTTCCGCATCCAGGGCAAGAGCGCCGAAGCGGCTCACGCGCTGGTCGACGAGGCCAAGGCGCTGCAGGAGGCCGGCTGTTTTGCCATCGTGCTCGAAGGTGTGCCGCGCGAGGTCGGCGACCTGGTCACCGCGGCAATCGACATTCCCACTGTCGGCATCGGCGCCGGACCCGGCTGCGACGGTCAGGTACTGGTGTTGCACGACCTGCTGGGCATGCAAGACGACTTCGTCCCCAAATTCGTACGCCAATACGCAAACATCAAAGCTGACTCCATCAAAGGAATCAGCACCTATGTCGCCGACGTCCGTTCGGGCTCGTTCCCCAACGACAGCGAGTGCTACCACATCGCCGACGACCAAGTAGCTGCCCTGGGCTTATACGGCAGCAAATAATGTCCATGCGCCAATTGTCCATGCGCCAGGCGCATGGACAATTCGACGACGGACGGAGCCGGGGTAGTACGCCTTGGGTCGCTGCGGCTGTCTGAGCTGTGAGCGTCTACGGTCCCCGCAAACTGTCCGGCGAACGCCGGCCCGAGCGGAGCGGTGAAACACTGTCGCACCGTTGTGGCATTGTTGGTTGCGTGAGGCAAACAAGCATCAGCGTGGATATCGTTGCACGGTTACATCTTGACCCTGCTGTGAAGTCCACAGCCCTGCACTTGCAGGTCCAGAGGGAGGTTGCTCATGCGAGCATATGAATTGATGGTCATCTTTGATGGCGATCTCGATGATTCCAACGCTGCTCAGGCGTCGAACCGGGTGTCTGCATCTGCAGAAGAGTTCGGTGCATTGATCGAAAAGAACGATTGGTGGGGCCGGCGCAAGTTTGCTTATGAAATCGACCACAAGATCGAGGGTTACTACCTCGTTCTCGAACTCGTTTCAGAAAACGGATCGTTCATCAACGATCTCGACCGCGCACTGCGGCTCGCGGACGATGTTGTCCGCCACAAACTTCTGCGGCTACCCGATCACGAGGCCGAAAAACGCGGCCTGATCGGGACCGCATCCTGAGAGGAAGCATCTAATGGCATTCGGAAACAACGTACAAATCGTTGGCAACGTCACCCGTGACCCCGAGCTTCGCTACACCCCTAGCGGCGCATCGGTCACCAACTTTTCGATCGCGTACAACCGTCGCTACGAGCGCAATGGCCAGCAGGTCGAAGACGTCAGTTTCTTCGATGTTGTCTGCTGGGGCACTCTGGCCGACAATGTTGCGGCGTCGATCTCGAAGGGTCTACGCGTGATCGTCGAGGGTCGTCTCGACCAACGATCATGGGAAACCCCACAAGGCGAGAAGCGCAGCAAGGTCGAAATCACGGCCGACGAAGTCTCACCCAGTCTCAAATGGGCATCGGTCGAAGTCGCCCGTAACCCACGCGACGACAACTTCGGTGGCGGCGGAGGCGGCGGCAACTTCGGCGGCGGCGCCCCCACCCAGAACCAGCCACCTCAGCAGGCGGCACCAGCAGCAGCAGCACCTGCACCACAGCAAGATTACAACTATGACGAGGAGCCCTTCTAATGGCCGGCCGAGGTAAGCCCAAGCGCACGATGAAACCACGCGACAAACCACATCGCGGCAAAAAGAAGGTTTCCGTACTCACGCAAGAGAAAATCGAGTACGTCGATTACAAGGATGTCAACGTCCTTCGCCGTTTCATGAGTGACCGGGCCAAAATCCGGGCTCGTCGTGTTACCGGCAACGACACCCAGCAGCAGCGCGAGATCGCTCGTGCGATCAAAAACGCTCGCGAGATGGCTCTTGTCCCCTACACGAACCGGGTCACCACCCAACGTGGCGGCAATCGTCGTGACAATGATCGTGGCGGCCGTGCCGATGGTCCAGCACCACGCCCGAGCGGTCCACCCCCGGGTCCCGGAGCCGAGGGCGACGATGTCACCGACACCGATGCACTCGACGAAGGCACCGACCAGGGCGCCGACGTCGATACCACGGAGGCCGAATAATGAAGATCGTTCTACGCAGCAATGTCGACGGACTGGGTAGCCGCGGCGAAGTCGTCGACGTTGCCGATGGCTACAGCCGTAACTATCTGATCCCCAAGGGTCTGGCCATGCGCGCCACCCCCGGCGCCGAAGCCGAGGCTCAAGCGATGCGCCGGGTCGAAGACCTACGCAACGAACAGAGTCGCGACGCCGCCAATGCACTCGCACAGCGCATCGGGGCCACCCCGATGGTCATTGCTGCCCGCGCCAGTGAAGAAGGCCGCCTGTTCGGTTCTGTCAGCGCAACCGAGATCATCGGTGCCGCCGCCCACGCCGGCATCGAAATCGACCGCCGTGTTGTCCAGTTGGATGAACCCATCAAGGAACTCGGCGATCACTCGGTGACCTTGGTGCTTCACCCCGAAGTCAACATGGCAATCAGCGTCTCGGTGATCGCCGACGAGGAATAGGCCCTCGAGCTTCGGCTCACAGAATTCGATGAAGGCCCGCCTCCTCGGAGGCGGGCCTTCATCGTTTTGCACCACCCCAGTCCTGCCCGCGTGCGCCAGATGTGGTTGCTGGCTTTTTGTCGCCTCCGTCACTCCGCCGTCTCCTGCTCCCACGGGTGTGCTGTGGGCACGATTTCGCGGACACAGACTCGGATGACCCGCAACTGTCACACGGTGATGTCACTATGGAACAGGTGAGATCCCTTGGCACGCTGCAGGACTGGCGCGTGATCGCTTTGCACAATCCACAGCACTGCGGGAAAACTCCCCATCGACGGGCGAACAATCCCCATTTCATGCGGTCTAATCCCCATTTGCTCTGTGAGTTATCCCCGTTATTCTGTGGAAATCCCCACACTTCCCCAGGCTTGTCCACTGGCGATTCACAGGCTGGCGAAGGCAAGGTAGAGCAGTGAATCAGCCTGTCGAGAACTACGGCCCCGCCGACAATGTGCGGCCCATGCCGGTGCCGGTCTCGGCCAAAGTGCCCCCACACAACATCGAAGCCGAGGCCTCGCTGCTGGGTGCCATGTTGCTCACTGTCGATGCCATCATCGATGCCACCCAGATCGTCGAGGCGGCACACTTCTACAAGCCCGTTCACCAGTCGATCTTCTCGGCCATAACCGTGCTGTACGGCCGGGGAGAGGCGGTCGATGTCATCACCGTCAATGACGAGCTCAAGCGAGCCGGAGTCGACGACTCGGTTGCGGGTACCGGCGCACTCATGTCGCTCTCTGCAGGTACTCCTGCAGCCACCAATGCGTCACACTATGCCCGTATCGTCTACGAACACGCCATTCTGCGGTCACTCATCACCACGGCTCACGAAATCGCCGAAATCGGCTACTCGCAACCCGACGACGTCCAGCAGGCCGTCGACACGGCCGAGACGATGGTCTTCAATGTGGCCCAGGGTCGGGTCACCGACTCGATGGCGTTCATGCACGACTTGCTTGGCGAAACCCTCGATGACATCGAGCAGCTCTATGATCGCGGCGATGCCATCACGGGTACTCCGACCGGTTTCATCGACCTCGACGAGATCACCGCTGGTTTGCAGCCGAGCAACCTGATCGTGGTGGGGGCTCGGCCTGCCATGGGTAAGACCAGCTTCGCCCTCAACCTGGTGGCCCATGCTGCCATGAATGAGCAGCGGCCCGTGCTGCTGTTCTCGCTCGAGATGAGCAAACTCGAGCTGAGCAAGCGCATGCTGTGTTCCGAGGCCAAGGTTGACGCCACGAGTATCCGAAACGGCCGTCTCAAAGACGACGATTGGACCAAGCTGGCCCAGGCCATGGGGCGCCTCGGAAAAGCCCAGCTCTGGATCGATGATGATCCCAACATCACGGTGATGGACATCCGAGCCAAGTCGCGTCGTCTCAAGAGCAAGGTCGGCGATATGGGGCTTGTCGTTGTCGACTATTTGCAACTCATGTCGGGTCGAGCCAGTGCCGAGAACCGCCAGGTCGAGATTTCGGAGATAAGCCGAGGCTTGAAGATTCTGGCTCGCGAACTCGAGTGCCCGGTGATTGCGCTTTCGCAGCTGTCTCGTTCGCTCGAGCAACGCACCGACAAGCGGCCGATGCTGGCGGATCTGCGTGAGTCGGGTGCAATCGAGCAGGACGCCGACATCGTCATGTTCTTGTACCGCGACGAGGTGTACAACCCCGACAGTGCCGACAAGGGCCAGGCCGAGGTATTGATCGCCAAACATCGTGCGGGGCCCACGGGCGTCGTGCGGCTTGCTTGGCTCGGGCACCAGACCCGCTTTGCCAACATGGCTCGTACCTGACACACCGCAACCGCAGCCCGAGCGCCAACTCGGCCGAACCGAACGGCACGAGTAGGAACTGCTCTGCTGGAGTTCAGACGCCTCAGTAGCTAGGGCGCTGCTGAGTAATGCCGGTGTTTCGTAACCGGGGTCGGTCGCGCCGCTCGTAAGGCCTCGTAAGCCAGCACCCCTTGGCCTGGAGGGGCGGTTCTTGAGAACGCAGCGAGCGGTGATGAATGGCCGCTCGACACCGGCATGTATTGCTCAGCAATGTCCTAGTGGTGCCACTGTGTTTCTACCAGCGCAGTAGCCGACGCTGCTGGCGGGTTCTCCGCCGCGTCATCGGCGGTTATCAGGCTGGCAAGCGCCCACAGGGCGGCTAGGAGCCCGAGGATGATCATGGCAATGGACCGCAGCAAAGGAGGACGTGCCAGCTCGTCCTCACCGATCTGCTCTTCAGGACGTGGGCGGATCAATGCCATGAGATTGCCAAACGCCAAGGCTGCACCTATCGCAAGCACGAGCAGCGCCAGCAGGTTCTCTCCAAAGATCATCGCCCGCGATCGTACTCATCACCACAGCGGAATAGGTCACTGGCTCTCTTGGCGGTGTTTCACCGCTCTACTAGGGCCGGCGTTCGCCGGACTTGGCATCGCGTCAGTTGCTGCGGCTCCGTTCTTTCGCCGCTTCCCGCTCGTTGCTCGCTTCTGCGTGTGCTTCGCTCGGCTTGGGCTGGCGTTCGCCGCACAGCGGGTGGGGGATCGTCGACGTGCACAACTCAGAGAGCCGCAGCGAGGCAAAGCGCACCAACTGGCAGTTCTGGGGTGGACTTGTGCCAAAACGGCAAGAAACCCCCGTTAGTGACCGTCGCCACTTTCGGGGGTTTCTTGAAGATCGACGTAACTTACGTTACGTCAGCGCACACGCTCAGTCTTCGAGCGCACCTTGGAAGAACTTGCGACGGCTGCCGAGAGCAACAGCGCCGAAGGCGATGAGGCCGGCACCGGCGTAGGCCAGAACAGCACTTTCGCCACCGGTGTGGGCGAGACCGCCACCGGTACCACCAGTGGTTGCGCCGCCGCCGGATCCACCAGCGGTGCTAGCGGGTACGGAAGGGTTCAGTGAACCCCAGCCGTAAGGGCCAGCAGGGGTGGTTGGCATGTTGCTGAATGGTCCGGGGTAGGCAATTGCATCTGCGCAATCGATCAATCCGAGCACGAACAGGTCGTAGTCACAGAGGGTACCGGAACCATCGTGGTGGTCGTGAGCTTCAGCAGTCTCGGTGAGACCACCGAGTGAAAGAACACTCAACAGCATTGCAGCGACGACGAGGGCCGCCGTCAACGTTTTACGAGTCATTACTAATTTCCTCCCGAGAGCCGAGTCGACTCATCGATTTTTCCAAAGGGGTGCGCGAATGCGCTGTGCAGGTCGTCAGTATAGACAAATGAGTGCCCACGTCAACATCTTGACCGAAAATCTTGTTAAAGAAGATTCTGGGCCTTTTGCACTATTCGTTCGAGCGTTCGAAGGTGAAGCTGAAAGCACGAGGTTCATCCAACGAAAACGTCTGTGACCACGTGCCATCTGCGGCGACTCCTGGCCCGCTGACACGCCAAGATTCCGTTGGACGAATGGTGAGCGAGAACTCCGAGATAGCGGCAGTGGCCTGCGCCGGAATGAGCACGTCATAGCGCCCCGGCTCGACCTGGGAGTTGAGCTGTGCCGTCACCGTTGCGCTGCCACCCAATGGAACTTCGAAGAAGATGGGGTAGCGATTGTATGAGTAGGCGGGGGTGGCCTCGCCGACCCGAGATGGAGTGGACACCTCGACCGCCACGAGATCTGATCTCGAATAGAGACCGAGTGCCACGAAGTTGGAACCGACCTCGAGGAGGTCTCCATCGAGACCTTCGACATCGGACTGCCCGAGGATGTACTCGCCGGCGTCGGCGGGTGCGTTGTTCGATTCGGTGATCACGAGTTCGCCTTCAACCTCGCCGGTCGCGGGGTCGAACACCACGTCATAGCTGGAACTCCGACTGGCGTAGCCGTCGAGTTTGGACGCCGTGCCCGTCTGGCCGAAGATCCCGATCATGTCGACCGAGGTACCGACCTGTGGCAGTTCTGCAGACATGAAGATGCGGTCGAGGAAAGCGTTTTCTGTTTGGTCGAAGGTGACCATGCTCAGCCGGTTGGCTCGAGCAACCGGCCCAAAAATCTCACCGAGCCGTTCCGGGCCGGGTATTTCGACCGCCAACAGGCGAGTAAAAGCTTCACCGGCGAGAACGCGAAGGATGTCTTGGCGTTCGTCGCGGTCCTCGGCGGTGAACTCCAGATACTGGTCACGCAGCAGAAAGTCGACCACGTTGTCGGCCGTGATCGGCTCCTGACGCCCGGCGATTTGCAGCGGCCCGGTGAGCTCGATCATTCCTGCGAGGGCATACGGATCAATGGTGATGACGCCGTCGATGTCGAAGTCGGGATCTTCTCTCCATTGCGGGATCAATTCGCGTATCGCGGCCGCAATCGTTGACAGGTTGGCAGTTGCCGTCAGGTTCTGGGGTCGCAGGCTCGGCCCCGAGAACACGTAGGACTCGGGGAACGCGCCGGGATCGGTGAATGTGGCTGGCCCGGAACCCAGGTCGGTGTTGACCGAACCCGATTCGGTCAGCACGAATCTGCCCTGGTCGGCTTCGAGCAGGCCGTACGCTCCCACGAATCCACCGAACTCGCGTGATTCGGCTGGCTGCACGAACAGCAACATGTAGCGCCGCAAACCGTTTGCCCCGAACATGTCGGGAAGCACCGCAGTGCCATGGTTCGCCAGGTCGATGTCCAGCGCAGTGGCTGCAAGTTCGTCGTCCACCGAGGTGAGCCGCGAGCCGAGCAACGGAAGGAGCCAGGGGCTGTTCACGGCGCGCAGCGACTCGCGTGACGCCGCCAGTGTGCGATTGGCCAGGCCCAGCTCGGCGTTGACGGCTTCGACGAGTTCGAGATCGAGTTGTCCGTTCTGCCCGCGTATTCGCCCCACGTCGGCTTGGGTCACGGTGCGGCCGGCCGTGTCCACCAGGGTTGCGCCCTCGGACGCAGCAGTCTCGAGCGCCCTGCTGTGCTGTGCAGTGATCGGCACCCAACGGGCAAGCCATGTCAGTGGGCCGCTCAGGCGATCACGGGCTTGTTCGAAGTCGACTTGGGCGTCACCAAGTAGTACCAAGGCTTGGGGTTGATCACCTTGCTCGACGGCGGTGACGCCGTCTTCGGCTTGGGAGATGCCGCTCTCGACCAGACTCCGGGCGCTCAACGCAGCGATCGCGGTGAGCACCGTGGCCAGCGCCGCGAGAATGCCAACGGCCAGCAAGCCACGGTTCGCGTAGTGCCTTTGATCCTGCGGCAGTGCTACGAAGCCGGTGAAAGCAACGGGCGCGACCGCGACTGCGGCCAGCAGTGATGCGCTCAGGTTGAAGCCGATGTTCGGCAGATAGAGCACAGCAAGTGCCGATAGTGCTGCGCTCAGTGCGGCGCCGATTGCCCAGCTCTCCGCGTCGAAGCGGCGCAGCACCGTGATCGTCACCGTCACGACAACCGCAACCACCGCGAGGATGACCGCCGGCATGGCGAGGCCTGAGAAGAACAGGGCAAGTGCGGCTGAGATCATCAGCGCCGGAGGCCTGGCGAATTGACCCAGCCAGACCAGGCCGGCCACGAAGGCGAACGACAATATGAAATCTGCGACCGAGTTGCCGGTTGGTTGGTTGCCGCTGAACGTCGCAGCCACGCCGCCCAGCAGCGCAACCATCGGAACCACGTCGCGACTCTGTAGGCCGAAACTGATCGCAGACGACTTTTCCGCTGTGTCGGCGGTCTCGGGAATGGTCTCCATCAGCATGTCATCGTACGACGTGACCTTTAGCCCGTGGGGCCACCACAACCGCAGCGATGCAAAGAAGGTGGGATTGCGCGCCTGAGCCGCAAAGCTGCAGGGGTGACATCGGTACAGACGGCGCTAGACCAGGCGACCCACACAACAGACGGCATGGCGCCCGCGTCTGCGGCTCCCGACGAATTCGCCCAGCTCAGAATCGGGCCGTTGGCTGTCTGGCCACCCGTTGTGCTTGCGCCCATGGCCGGAGTGACCGACGTGCCGTTTCGGGCCTTGTGTCGCGAACACGGCGAACACGGGCGTGCGTCGGGAACAACACGTCGGGTCGACGCAGCTCCTGGTTTGTACGTGAACCAGATGATCACGGCTCGTGCCTGGCTCGAAGGCAACGCCAAGACGCTCAAGCTGGCCGAGTTCGGAGCCGACGAGTCGCCGCGCAGCATCCAGCTGTACGGCACCGTGCCCGAGGAAGTCGGTGAGACGGTTCGCCGGTTGGTCGGCCAGGGTGATGTCGACCATGTCGACATGAACTTCGGGTGTCCTGTCCCCAAGGTCACCCGCCATGGCGGCGGCGCTGCACTGCCGGTTCGCCATCGCCTGCTTCGGCGCATCGTGCAGGCCGCCGTCGCTGGCGCGGGAGACGTACCGGTCACGATCAAGTTCCGGATGGGTGTCGACGACGATGTCATGACGTTCATCGAGACCGGTCGCATCGCCGAAGACGAAGGCTGCGCCGCGATAGCGCTTCATGCCCGCACCGCCGAACAGCTGTATTCGGGCCAGGCGCGCTGGGAAGCCGTCGGCGAGCTGAAGCAGGCCGTCACGTCGATTCCTGTTCTCGGCAACGGCGATATCTGGGAGCCGGCCGACGCCCTGGCCATGATGCGCAAAACCGGTTGTGACGGTGTGGTCATCGGACGAGGGTGTTTGGGTCGCCCCTGGCTGTTCAGCTCCTTGGCTGCGGCCTTCGATGGGCAGCCGCTGCCGCCGTTGCCGACCTTTGGCGACGTCAGTGAGACCATGTTGCGCCATGCTGAAATGCTGGTCGCTTGGTACGGAAACGAAGGCGCACTGCGCCAGTTTCGCAAGCACGCGCTGTGGTACTTGATGGGCTTTCCCGTAGGCGGCGAAATGCGCAATCAGTTCGCCCGTTTCACCCAGCTCGACGAACTTCGCTCACTGGTCGCACAGGTTGACCCGGCCGAACCGTTCCCGCCAGGTGTTCTGCGACAACCTCGCAGCCATACCGGCGGGCCGCGAGCGGTGCATCTGCCCGAAGGTTGGCTCGAAGATCGCGACAACGACCAACCACCTGGTGGCGGCGCAGATTCGATCGTCAGTGGTGGCTGACGCACGTTGGTTCACACTCGGGTCGTCTTCGCCTCGGCGAGCCGACCTGTTGGCCGGCGCAGGCCTTCGCTTCGATGTGCAAGTGGTCGACATCGACGAAGCCGCGCTGATCGATTCTTCGCAGCGCGACCCGAGCGTCGTCGTCGAGCGCATCGCGCAGGCAAAGTTCGCAGCATTTCCGGTTGACTCGGACCAACCGCTACTGCTGACCGCCGACACACTGGTTTCGTGTGATGACGCGATTATGGGCAAACCACAGTCAGACCAGCACCTTCGCGACATGCTCGTGCACATGTCGGGCCAACCCGTCACGGTCGTGACTGCGGTGTGTGTGGGATCTCGTGGTGAGGCGGCAAAGACGGAGATCGTCTCGACCACCGTCGTGCTGCGAGAACTGCGGGCCGATGAGATCGAGCGCTATGTATCGACCGGCGCAGGTAGGGACAAGGCCGGTGGGTTGGCGCTTCAGGCGCAGGCGAAACCGTTCATCAGTGCGGTGACGGGATGCTGGTCCAACGTTCTGGGCTTGCCGGTCTGCGCGGCCACGGCCCTGCTGGACTCTGTGATCGCGCTACAGCCGGTGGCAGCTCTCGAGTGCGAGAAGCAATGTTCAGTCGAGTTGTGCGGGAGCTACGACGGGTAACACGAAGCCGACTCGGGCGCCGCTGGCGGGAACATTCTCGGCGAACACGCTGCCGCCGTGACCCACCACGATCTACGGCACCATGGCCAGGCCGAGCCCGGAGCCGGCTGCGGAAGTAAGCACTGCGAGCGGGAGGCTTCGATTGGTTGACATTATTCTTGTCAACCCTTAGGAACTCGGTGGCTCAGAGCAGCCCACGGACGCCCAGGTAGAAGGCCACCACGACGATCACTGCGAGGGCACCCAGCATCAACGCCGCCAACGCTGGCCCCCATGTGTCGCGCTTCTTCACGGCACCACCGTACTGTTGCGGCGCCTGCGAGCTCGCGCTGGTAGCGCCATCGATGCCCGCCTTTTTCCTAGCAGATATGCGGGTGGGAACGCACTAGGGACCCGTCCTTCGAGCACTGTGGCGATTTCATGCGCCAAGGTATTACCCTGCGCTGTGTGGTTGCTGCAGGGGCGGCCCGAGCGCTGGAGTTGCAGTATCCGACGAATAGTTGCGAGTGGACTGGTGGCAATCGGTGTGCTCCTTGCCTTGTTTGCTGGCGTCTTTAGGTACGTCGACCAGCACTTTCACACGATCGACACGTTTCTCGAAGATTCGTCCGACCTGGCAACGAACGCGGACATTCGCGAGCGGTTGTTCGAAGGATTTCGCAGCGAGATCATCACTTTGGCCGACGGCGATGTCGTGGAAGAGCCCGAAACGAGCCTTGATACCGATCTCGGCGATTTGCTGGGTGATGACGACGAAGAGGTTCTCGACCCCATCACCGAAGAACGCATTCTTCGTGATATTGCCATCGAAGAGATACTGCTCGACGTCTTCGACAGCAGCACCTACGACCAAGTATTTGCTGCCGCGCTTGCCCGCACGCAGGCCGAGCTGATCGTCTCTGCTGAACTCGAACCCGCCGCGCTACTACGCAACAAGGGCGAAGTGTTCTTCAACATGCAGCCGCTGTACGAGCCGATCTATACCCAGCTGGCTGCCAACGAGCGCACTGCAGAGATCACCCAAACCGCCCCACCAGCTGGCTCGGGCGTCTTCAAGGTCGCCGATCGAGACACCACTATCGATGTCGCGTGGACCGTGCTGCGCAACGGGCCGAATTGGCGTGGCTTGGCCACCCTCGGTGCGATCGTTTCGTTTGTGGCTGCAGTTGCCATCGCCGATCGTCGCCCGTCGACGGCCATTCAGTTCGGCAGCGGCGTGGTCGGTGTCGGTGTCGTTTCGATCGTGATCATCTATCTCATTCGTTTCGTGGTGCCACTGTTGGCGGGCGGTGGTTCATCGGCCAACCCCGTCGTGGCGGTGTACGCGTCGAATATGGCGCCGTTGGTCAGCACCCTGATCCGATTGGTCGTCCTTGGTCTGGTCATCGCAGCTGTTGGTGGCATCGCCAAGATGATCTGGCCCGACGACTGGGTGTACAGCAGCGTGTCCGACGAACGCGGCGTCCGCTCGATCCGACGTCGTCGCGGCGCTGCCAAAGCAGAGGAAACGCCGGCTCAGCCCCAAACTCAGGAGCTGCAACCTGCAGCGATGGTGCCCGGCGCCGCTGGCTACCCGCAACAGCAGCCCTATCCGGGCTACCCGCCGCAGTGGGGTCAGCCCTATCCGGGTCAGTATCCCGGCTACGCAGCTCCCTATCCCACCGGCCCTTACGCACAGCCGGCACAGCCGGTTCCGCAACAGTCTCAGCACTACACGAGCCCGGGTAAGCCAACGGTTCCCGTCATGCCAGTACAGATCGAGCAGGCGTCTGCGCCACTCGTGCCGCCCGCTGCACCGCCGCTCGATGGCGTCCCTTCCGATCTCCCGTCCGACGCTGCGCAGGCGGTGCCCAAGGTCGTGGCCACAACAGATGCCTCGCCCGACGAGGCTGGCTCCGAAGCCAGCACCGATGCCCCGGTGGTCAGCACTCACGAGACCGTCGTGGCAACAACCGGCGCTAGCCCCGTCGACGCCGCTGCTGATTCCGCCGACGACACCGACCGCGATGAATGGTCGGGCGAAAAAGACTGGTAGCGCGTTGGCGGGAGCGCGTTGTTCAGATGCCGAGTTGGCGTGACGCCAGGTCGCGCACGACCTCTTCGGATCCGCCGCCGATGGCCCGCACCCGGACCTCTCGATACAGTCGCTCGACCACGCTTCCGCGAAGGTAGCTGGCGCCACCCAGAATCTGGGCCGCCTCACGGGCATAGAACTCGCACGTGGTGGTCGCCGCTCCTTGCACTCGGCGATTTCGGCCACCGGATTATCGCCCGATCAGCAGTAGCGAGAGTTCCGCCGGGCCCTGGCCACCGGTGCGAACCGCGACGGTGTAGGAGTCCGCTCGCATGCCCGACGTGATGAAGGTTTGCGAGCCGTTCACGATGGTCCGCGGAGCCTGGTGGGGGCTGGCGACGGTATGTGGTTGTGGCTCTAGTTCGGCGTGACGAACGAGCTTGCGATCCAGACGTCGTCGGTGCCATTGAAGATCTGCCACCAGGTGAAACCATCGGCGATGTTCACCACACATTCACCGGTGAAGACGAGCCCGGTCTGGCCGGGGTCGAAAGTGCCGGCCAGGTCACTGCTGACTGCTGGTTCGAGTCGCTGGTTCAGCGGCGTGGTGTTGGTATCGACAATGTAGGTCGCCGTGGTCAGCGGCACGGCGTTGTCGACGCATACCTCGAAGCCTTCGGGCACCGGCGTGGCCGCAGCCACCGGAGCAGTTGTCGGTGCGGTCTCAGCAGTGTCGGTCGTGGTCACCCCAACGGCGTTGTCGGGTACGGGGGTGGAGGTGGCGATGGTCAGCGGTGTCGGACGTGGCGCAGGATCGCCCGACGCAGTCGAATCGTCGTTGTCGAAGATCAGAAACCAGAGCGCCAGCAAGACCGCAATGAACAACACGGCGAGCAGCACGCCGAGCAGCGTGCGGTTGGCCTGAGGCCGCGCCCGGTCGTTCATCATCGGCGGCAGAATTTTGCTCTCGTCGTCGGTTGGCACCCTGTAACGGTTACAGGCAGCGGCACCCGATGCAAGGACCCTCGGGCGGTAAGGCGTCACCGGCCCGGTTTTGTCCGGAGCGGTGGTGGCGTGTTTCAGAGCCGATTGGGCACGATGTCGGCGAGGACGGCCTTTAGATAACTGCCCTGCTCGAAGCCGATTGGATGGTCCAGAGCATGTCCGGTGCGAATGGTGTGCTGCGCTTTGTGATCGCTCTCGGCAATCTCGCCGGTGACAAGTGCGTAGAACTCGTCGGCAGGAATACGGCTCGAGCACGAAGCCTGCAGGAGCGTGCCGCCATTGGCCAACAGTTCCACGGCTAGCGAAGTCAGGCGACGATAGGCCCGACGTGCCGCTGGAGCCGACGCCGAGTTCGGCGCGAACGATGGCGGGTCGACGATGACCACGTCGAACCGTTGCCGATGGTCGGCGAGATCCTCCATTGCCTCGAAGGCGTCACCAACCGCAGAGGTGTGCTCGGTTTCGAATCCCAGGCCGAGGCGGTTGAGTTCGATATGACGGACGGTCGCAGCAATGGCATGTTCGCTGACATCGATGCTGTGTACAGAACGAGCGCCGCCAGCTGCTGCATACACACTGAACCCGCCGCTGTTGCAGAAGACGTCGAGCACACGTGCGCCATTGCATCGCGTGGCGATCAACTGTCGGTTGTCGCGTTGGTCCAGAAAGTGTCCGGTTTTCTGACCCCGTTCGACATCGGCCTCGAACTGAAGCCCATTCTCGAAAAATTCGATTGGCCCCTCGGGCCGAGAGCCGAACACCGTGGGGCTGTTGCGAAGGATCGGTGGTAGATCCTCGTTGATGCGTCGGCTGGCCCGCACGACGATTCGTTCCGCGTCGGCCAGTTCCACCAACGGTTCGACGAGCATGGCCAAGTGCGGTACCCAAACGGGGGAGTCCAACTTGACCACCAGCGTGCGGTCATACCGGTCGACGACAAGTCCCGGGAGGCCATCGTTTTCTCCATGCACCAGCCGATAGGCCGTGGTGTCGGTGCGGTCGTGCAGAGGCTGGCGATGGGCAAATGCCGTGAGCAGCTTGTCGGCGAAGAAGTCGGCGTCGATGGTACGAGGCGAGCCTTGGTGAAGCACCCGCACGGCGATCGGAGTCGTCGGGTCCCATAGCCCGATTGCCGCGAACTTTCGCTTGTCATCGAAAATGACCGCCAAGTCACCGGCAGCGCCTTGCGCCGAGGCGCGAACGATCGAACCATCCCAGACCCACGGGTGTCCGCCCCGAACCTGGCGAAGGGCATCGTTGGTCAGGTGCACTGCGATTCGTTCCGCAGACGGTGCCGGTAGTTCGGCTTCCAAATTCACCATGTGCCATGAACTGTATTGCGACACGTTGCTGATGGGCGCGGCTCGGGCGTGACCTTGGCGGGCATCGGAGCTCTAGAGTCACACCATGGCTGAAATCGATCCGTCGCGGTTAGTGGTTGCTGATCATTCCCTGGTGCAACACAAGCTCACACTGATGCGTTGTGTCGACACTCCTCCGCCGTTGTTTCGCCAGCTGCTCCGCGAGACCGCCATGTTGCTTGCCTACGAAGCCCTGCGTCAGCTACCCACGGTCGCAGTCACGGTCGAGACACCGCTTGGCCCAGCCCGTGGCGAGCAGCTCGACACCGACCCGGCCCTCATTTCGATTCTTCGGGCGGGTAACGGCTTGCTCGACGGGTTTCTCGACATCGTTCCCTCGGCGTCGGTGGGCTTCATTGGGATGTACCGCGATCACGACACGCTCGATGCCATCGAGTACTACACCAACATTCCCGAAGGATTGGCTGGCCGGGTCACCGTCGCGGTCGATCCCATGTTGGCGACTGCCGGCACGGCAATCGCGGCGATCGAGAAGCTGCGGGCTGCTGGAGCCAGCGACCTGAGACTGGTCTGCCTGGTGGCAGCGCCCGAAGGTATTGGCCGGGTTCATGCCGCGGACCCAGACATCACCATTGTCACGGCTGCGGTTGATCAGGGCCTCAATGACGTGGGCTACATCGTTCCGGGCCTGGGTGATGCCGGCGACCGTATCTACGGCACGCAATAGGCCACAAACGCCAAATGACGCCCGAGAGACACCGCAGCGAAGCCTTGCGACTAGATTGATTCGATGTTCACTTTGCGGGGATTTCGTTGGGGGCCTGTCGCGCTCCCTGACCTGCTGCGCGCTCAGCTTGCGGCGCATGGCTTCACTGCCGAAGACGCCGGGCGTTGCGCCCGACTGATCAACGAACACCATGGCGGTGCAGCCACGGCATCGCTGTTCGTGGACCTGGGTTCATGCAAGTTTCTCGAGGCGGATATCGACGGCGCGATCGCATCATGGCGCCATGCAATTGCAAGCCAACACGACGCTGCTGCGGCGCGCGCCATGTTGAACCTGGGTCTGCTCTACGAACACCTTCACCTGCACGAACAAGCACTCGGCGCGCTGGCTCGGGTGGCTGAACGCAACGTCGAACCCTATGTCACTGCGGCCGCCATGGCTTCCTCGCGATCACAAGTGGCACTCGGGCAATCCGATACCGCCATGGAGACCATGGCACGCTTGGCCCAGAGGGTGATGGCCCGCCGACCCGATGATGATGACCTGATCGAAGCGCTCTACGGATTGGGCGAGGTGGCCGAGCATGCCGGTCGACTCGATCGGGCCGAACGGGCATGGCGCGTGGCCGCCGCCAGCCCGGCGTCGCCGTTGCAGCAGCAGGCGTCGACACGATTGATTCAGCTGCAGTTGGCCCAGGGGCGCAGCCACGCGTTGGACACCGCGCCAGTCGGGCGAGGGTCGCACAGCCGGGGCAATCTTCCCGTTCTTCTAGACACCGCCGAGCTGTTGCTTCGAACCGGTGAGAAGCGACAGGCCGCTCAGCTGCTGCAAACAATCGAGCCCCACGAGTTTGCCGTGGTCGATCGCTTCCGATACGTCGATGCCAGCCTGATGGCCGGGCGAATCAACGAAGCAATCGACGAGCTCGAGGCCCTCCTCGGTGACCACGAAGAACAGGTCCAGAATCGAGCGTTGTTCTCGCTCGGACGGGTCTATGCGTCCTATGACATGCTCGATCCGGCGGTTTCGATGTTTCAGCGAGCGGTGGCCAGCGATGACCCCTATTGGATGCCAGCCGCGTCGCTCGCCCTGGGAGATGTGCTTGCGGCTCGCGGCGACCGTGTGCCGGCACACGAATACTGGTCTTATGCGGCCGGTGGATCTGTGCCGAGCCTGGCCGAACAAGCCAATGAACGGATCGCAGCTTCGGAATCGCTGCAGCAAGGTCGCCATGTCGTTGCGCCGCCGACCAAAGATGTAACCGCGGCGTTGGATCTGGACCTGCCCGATCTCGACGCGTCTGATCTCGATGGCGCAGCACTCGACGGTTCGGAACTCGACGCCTGGGACATGGACTTGCTCGACGAATCAGCCTTCGACATGGCTAACTCCGACCTGACCGCCCAAGACCTGCCTGCGCACGAGGTGGCCGCCCAAGACCTGCCTGCGCACGAGGTGGCCGCCCAAGACCTGCCTGCGCACGAGGTGGCCGGCCAAGACCTGACCGGCCAAGACCTGCCTGTGCACGAGGTGGCCGAGTCGCCAGAGCCTCAGCTCATATTGCTCGACTCCGTCGACCCCGAGCCACTCACTGGCGCCGCCGCCGAGGCCGGTGATCTCGAAGGTGTCGAAGACGTCGATCTCGATGACAGCGTGCCTGACGGGCCGACCCATCAGCAAGCGCCAGCGGCGGCGGCCCCAGTCGAATCGGCACCGTTGCTGGTTGTACTGGCCGATCTCGACAACAACGTTGCCGATGAGGCACCCGACGATGTTGTCATCGATATCAGCGACAACAGAACCACCAGTGAAGCCGAACTCGTGCGCCGAGAACCGCGTAAGGCGTCAGCCTTTGCTGACTACATCGACGACGACGGCCTGGCGAATCCCTACGCCGCCCTGGCTCCTGATGATGGCCTGGGCGATGTTGCTCCGACGACGCGCAATCCCTATGCCGAGCTGGCGCCAAACTTTGCGCCCGACTTCGAACCGCCGGCAGATGTCGAGCCCGGTGACTGGGAATCCCTGCTCGGTGATACTTCCGACACAGAAAGCTCACCGCCTAAGAAGAGCCCGAGCGCCTTTTCTCGCTACACCTGACGGGCCCTGAGATGCGCTGGCGGGTTGAACCCGCTGGCCAGGCTGTCTTTGCTGCGGTATCTGTGGCTGCTGTGGCATCATCCTGGGCGCCCTCTGTCGCTACATCTGACGTGCCCTGAGACGCGCTGCTTGGTTACACCGACCAGCGTGAGGCTGGCTTTGCCGCCCATCTCCGGCTGCTGTGGCATCATCTGGACCATGGAGCAAGAACCGTGGGCTGAATCATTTGTGATGCTGAATCCGGATGGTTCACCGGCCGCAGACCAAGGAATTCCGTTGCGGCAGGTCAGCGAGAATGGGTTTCAGGTATACGCCGCCATCCACTACGCGGGCGAAACCGGCCTGGCAGCGGATTTCGATGCCGACGTGCGCGAGCTGCCGCTCGACTTGGACCGGATATCGGACCTGGCTTCGGTGCCGGCCTCGATGCGTTGGTTCGAACGTCCGCATGGAGCGCATACTCCTGCAGCTCTGTTTCACGACTATCTGTTGACGAAAGGCCCCAAGCTCCGTAGCAGCGGCGCGCCGGTGCGGCCGGACCAAGCAGACTTGGTGTTCCGACACATGCTGAAGGCGGTGGGCGTTCCGACCGTCAAGCGATATGTGATGTGGACAGGCGTTGCCTTGCGCACCCGGTGGGAGACCAGTCGTGTGGCACTGATCATCTGGGTGGCGCTCTCGGTCGCAGGTCTGGGATTGTTCGTGGCGGCCGCACTAGGCGTCGACTTTCCGACCTGGACGGGCGGCCGCTGGGCCGTGCTGGTCGTGGCCGGCCTGGCGCCCTTGCCAGCAAGTCTGTTGTGGTCAAAGCAACGGCGAGCAGCGCTGATCGCTGCCGTCATGGCCGTCTGGTTCCTGCCCGCAGCCGTGCTGGCGGCGTTGGCGCTGGCGGTGTACGGAGGACTCGAGTTCATTGTCGGGAAGCTTCGTCGCGACAGCTGAAGGTGTGTGCGCAGTGACTACGCGGCGCGCCGGGACTGCTGGATCGTGGATCCGTGGCCATCGGGAGCCTCGGTCACGCTGACCCCACGCGGTAGCGCCTCGAGTAGCGCAGGCACATGCGTGATCACGCCGACCATCGCCCCGCGATCTCGGAGCTCGTCGAGTAAATCGATAGCTCGCTCGACCGACGTCTCGTCGAGAGAGCCGAACCCCTCGTCGATGAACAGCGCATCGACACGCACGCCCGCGCTCTGGTTCATGACGGCGTCGGCCAGACCCAGTGCCAGCGCCAGCGATGCTTGAAAGAGTTCGCCGCCAGACAATCCAGCGGTCGGTCGGCGGGTGCCGGTCACGGTGTCTTCGACACCGAGGTCGAGACCCCACTTGCCGCGCTTGTTCTCGCCGTCGTCCATGACGCAGAGCTGGAAGCGTTGGTGAGTCGAACGAGCCAGTCGTATGTTCGCCAGTTCGACCACATCGCGCAGATGGGCGGCCAGCACCCAGTTCTCGAGCGATGTATTGCGGTCGTTGTCGCCTTTGGCCAAGGCCGCAACGCGTTCGAGGCGGCGCGTGCTCAGGTCGGTTGTCTGGCGTCGGGAGCGCTCGGACTCGATGACCGTGAGTTCGGTTTCGAGCCGATCGAGGTCTGCAGTGGTGGTGATGAGTCGGCTGTTCGCTGCTGCATACGCCTGGCTATGTTCCTGTGCCAGTTGCTCGAGCGAGTCGATATCGACGGGACCGTCTGGCAGTTCAGCAAGCTCGTCTAGTTGCCCACGGAGGCGTTCGCCGGTTGCGGTGTAGCCGGCGGTTTGGGCTTCGAGCTGTTCGATCAGGTGAGGCTCGACATACGCCGCCAGGGCCTGTTCCAGGTCGTTGAAGCAGGACTGTCGTAGCCGATCATCGAGAAACGATTGGGCGCGTCGGCTGGCTTCGGCGGCGTCTTGTTGGCGCGCGAGAGCAGTGATGGCCTGGGCCGTCAGGGTTTGTGCGTGGCGCGCCGACTGAACTCGAAGCTCGAGTTCTTCGCCGGCATCGATCTGGTTCGAGACCATGGAAGCGAGCGTGGTGTCGATCTCGACGCAGTGCTGGGTGGCGACGTCGAGATCGTGCTGTTGTGCTGCAAGCTGGTCGCCGGCTGAGGTTCGACGACTCTCGGCTGCAATCTGCTCGAGACCGATTCTGTCTACATCGGTGCGGGCTTGGTCGATCATGTCGTGCAACTGCAAGCCACGCTCAGCCATCTGGTCGGCCCGAGCTCGAACGGCGGCCGCCCCGGCGGCATGTGCACGCAACGCAGCAACGGGTTCGTTTGCGGCGACGCCGAGAGCACCCTGCAGTCGGCTGCGACGCTGATCTACCGAGCGGACTTGGTCATCGAGTTCGGCACGATCGGTCGACGCGACGGACAACTCGCGATCGATTCGCTCATACAGCGATGCCGCCTGGCGGGTGTCGTCGGCCACGGTGCGAGCGCCGAAAGCCATGGCTTTTTTGGTGCTGACCAAGGCGTCGGCTTCGACCTGTACGAGAGTTGCGATGTCGGGGTCGCCCGCGTGGATCGCCTCGATCTGGGATTCGATCGCCCTCACCTGGGCCAGCAGGGTCTCGCTGTGTGATCGTGAGGTGGTCACCTGGCCTTGCGTGACGATCTCGTTGCTGTCGAAAGCAATGGCAGGAGACGGGTGTTCGCATGACCCGCAGACCGGGCACGGCTCGTCGTCGGCCAGGGTTTGCGCCACCCGAGCTGCTGTGCCCGCAATGAAGGCGTGCCACAGCTCGTCGGTCGCAGCTTGGGCGCGGGAGTGTTCGGCTCGAATCGCTCGCAGCTTGGTTGCTGCTGCGTGGTACTCCTGGCATACCTGTGAGCGACGTTCGGCTTCTTGATAGTCGGCCGATGCTGCGTCGGCCTTTTGTTGCACTGCCGCCAAGGACGACTGGGCATGTAGTGCGGTCTCACGAGCGTGAGCGAGCTGCTCGCTCGTTGCGTCGAGTTCGGTGGCCTGACGCACCAGTGCTGCATGCTCGGCTTCGAGTGCAGCCAACTCGATGCGTTGGGCGAGCTGAGCGTTCGCGGTGCGCAGCTGTTGCTCGGATTCGTCGATGTCGGCGGCTTGGTCGAGACTGCCGAGCTCGGCTCTTGCTTGGCGAAGCTGTGCCGATGCCAACTCGTGCTGTTCGGCCAGCGTCTTGGCGTCGTTTGCCATACGCCGCAGCTCGGCACGACCACGGGTGACCACAGCAGTGGTGTCGTGCACCTGCAGCGCCGCCTGGCGACGTTGCCCCAAAGTGGCTTCGAGTGCAGCAATGCGTTCGGCGCAGGCGCGAAGCGTGGGTTCATCGGGTGCGTCGACTTGGTCGAGCCCCGATGCGACCAAGGCCTGATCGAGACGCTGAATCGTGTCGGTGAGCCGCTGTTCAGCTCGGCTGAACTGTTCGTGGTGCTGCGCCAGGGCGCGAGCATTGCTGGTCACCGGGACCGCAGCACGAGCGCGATGGAGGCGGTCTACGTCGGCGTAGTGCTGCGGTGCCGCGTGTTCATGCTGCTGCAGCTCGATGCGGACCTGACGGCGGCGTTCGAGCCGAGTGGAGAGATCCACACCCGCTTGCAGGTCATGCGCAGCTTGGCGAGCGAGGCGGTCGAGTTCTTCCACTGCTTTTCGTTGGGCACCGAGTTCGACGCGTCGGTGGTCATCGAACGCGGCATGCAACGCTGGCGCCGAGGGCCCGATGGCCCGCCCGGTGAGTTCGGCGAGTTCGCTGGCAATCGCTTCTTGGCGATGATCGAGTCGTTCGAGCGCTTGCCGATCGCCGGCGGTGGCTTCGGCCGCGCTCTCGGTCAACCAACTGGTGGCCGTGTCGAAGATCTCGGACGAGAACAAGGTGCGAAGCAGCTCACGGCGTTCGGTGCTGGACTCGGTGAGCACCCGACTGAACTGGCCTTGAGGGAGCAGAGCGACCCGCTCGAACTGTTTTCCACTGAGCCCGACGAGTTCGGCGCACTTGGCTCGGACTTCTTCGACCCGATTGGTCACGGCGGTGGGCGTGCCCTGTTCGAGTCGGAACAAGGTGGCGGCGGTTGGTGCCTCGGTCGTGCCACTACCACGACGCTTGGCTCGCTTCTGCTTGGGTGACCGTTCGACCCGCCAGTGCGTGCCGTGGGCGACGAAATCGAGCGTGACCGAGCACTCGGTCTTGTCGTCGGCATGGTCGGACTTGAGCCGCAGATAGCTCGCCCGGCGGCCCGGCAGCATTCCGTAGAGCGCATAGTGCAGGGCGTCGAAGATGGTGGTCTTGCCGGACCCGTTGTTGCCGGCGACCACGAACAGGCCGAGCTCGGTGAGTGCGTCGAAATCAACGGTCTCGGTACCGGAGTAGGGGCCGAACGCGTTCATGGTGAGCCGCAGTGGTCTCATGACCGCCGTCTCACGGCAATAGGTCTCATGACGGGTCGTTCTCGGCCCGGGTCAACGCTGCCTGCAACAGTGAGAGGTCGTCGGCGTCGTCGTCGCTGCTCACGCTGGTCAGGAACTCGCCGGCGAGTTCGTGCACCGATCGCTCGCGTACCGATTGCACGGTGAGTCGTTCTCGATCGATCGGCCGGGAACCAACGCGTGCGATCTCGACCATATGGGGAAAGTGGTCGCGCAGGCGGCGATGAGCGTCGGCCACCGGATGGGTGTTGGTGAGTTCGACTCGCACCCAGTCGTGACCGTTGCCCGCAGCGGCCAGCAGTTCGTCGAGCGTGCCACGCACGGTGGCTACCGAGCGGCCCACATCGATGGGAATGGGTTTGGAACGCGCATCGCCGTCGGCATCGAGTTCGACGAGCACCACTTCTTTCTGTGATGTCTCGCCGAACGAGTAGGGAAGCGGCGCACCGCTGTAGCGCACGCGCTCGTCGCCACCGACGATCTGGGCCCGATGTAGATGCCCGAGTGCGGTGTAGTCGAACCCATTGAAGACCGCCGAGGAGACCATGCCGGCGTCGCCGACCGCGAGGGTGCGTTCTGACTCGCTGGGTTCGGCACCGGTCACGAATGCATGGGCGATGGCCAAGCTGCGAACACCGGGCGTGATGCGGTCACGGGCAGTCTGCAATGTGCGCCGCAAAACGGTCTCGTGGCTGGGGCGGGCAGCAGACTTGTGGGCAGGAGTCGAGGTGTCGATCGGCGCGAACACCGGGTCGAGATAGGGCACGGCGACGATGGCGAGTGGCCCGTCGCCATAGGTGCGGACGTCGACTTCGGCGGCACGTTTGTAGCCGCCGCGCAACAGGAGCCCCGAGGTGAGCAGTCCGTCGATGCTTCCGAGGCGTTCTGCGCTGTCGTGGTTGCCAGTGATGGCGGCGACATCGGTGCCCGCAGCAAGCAGTCGTTGTAGCGCCGAGTGGAAAAGTTCTACCGCATCGGCTGGCGGCACCGACCGGTCGTAGAGATCGCCCGCGATGGCTACCAGCTCGATCTCTTCGTGACGTACCAGATCGACAAGCCAATCGATGAAAAGCGCCTGCTGGTCGAGCAGGCGGTGATCGCCGAAGGACCGGCCGAGATGCCAATCGCTGGTGTGCAAAATCCTCATACGACAATCATGACCGGGGGGTGTGACAGTTTCGTCTGGAGCGCCGCATGCATCGCCTACAGAATCGCGGTTCTGGCCTGGACGCGCGCGGATGGGCTACGTGACCGCCGTCGCAACCCTTGCGTCGTCACGAGCACAGCCGTGATGCGACCACGAGCACTACTGTCCGAGCGCACGCACGAAAAAAACGGAAGAGGCAGGCGCATGGAAGTACAGAATCGACAAGGTCCCGCGTTCGGGGTAGCCCGAATAACGATGGGCCCCCACGAGCGCATCAGGGCCGAGGCCGGGGCCATGATGGCCACCGTTCCCACGGTCACCGTCGAGGCCAAGGCCGAGGGCGGCGTGCTGAAGTCGCTCAAACGGGCGGCCCTGGGCGGCGAGTCGTTCTTCGTCACGTCGTACATCGCGCCGGCCGAAGGTGGCTGGGTCGATGTCGCGGCCCGTCTTCCAGGTGACTCCCAGGTGCTGGACTTGGAGCCGGGCCAGGCATGGTTCGTGCAGAAGGGTTCGTGGCTGGCGTCGGCCGACGGGGTCGAGATGGACACCAAGTGGGGCGGCTTCAAGAACATGTTCGGTTCCGAGGGCGGCTTCATCCTGCGGGCGGAAGGCACCGGGCCAATGGTGGTGGCCGCATACGGCGCCATCGAGGCCTGGGATCTGGCACCAGGTCAGACCATCACGCTCGACACCGGCCACATGGTGGCCTATCAAGAGTCGGTCACCATGAATCTGCGCAAGGTCACCGGTGGGCTGGTCCAGACCTTCAAGAGCGGCGAAGGTCTCGTATTCGACTTCACCGGCCCGGGTCGAATCTTGATCCAAACCCGCAACCCGAACGAGTTCCTGAGCTTCATCGGTGCCGCCATCGGCACCGGCAACTCGGGAGCAGGCGGAGCCGGAGGCGTCGTCGGCGGACTGCTCGGCCGCGACTGAGCCGTTACCCTGATCGAGTTTTGGCTCGGGTGGCGAAGAGGGTCAGCGCCCCGTGAGAGGCAGAGAAAAAGAGCGGCACCATCTGCCTGGAGGCCGATGGGCTCCTGCGAACGGCGCAGCCTCGAAGTACGAACATTCCGCTTCTGCAGTGTGGCGAGGGGGATGGGTGAGAGAGGTGTAAGTGTCACACCGTTGGTTTACGTTGTGACAGTGAAAGCCAATGTCGTGGTCACCGAATATGGGCGTGCTGCCAGTACGGCGCTGGCGCAGGCCATTGCCGATATCAAGGCTGGGGTCGCGCTTGCGCCGGTGACCGTGATCGTTCCGTCGAACTTCGCCGGTTTGGCTGCTCGGCGCATGCTTGGCCGAGGTGACCTTGGTGTCACCGGCGTGGCCAACGTGAACTTCTTGACGCCGTTTCGTCTGGCCGAACTGCTCGCCGTCGGCGAACTGCGTGGTCGAAAGCCGCTGACCAAACCAGTGCTCGGGGCTGCGGTGCGCCGCGCGCTGGCCGACAACCCACGTCAGTTCGGAAGTGTTCGCGACCATCGCGCCACCGAACAGGTGCTGGCGGCCTGTGTGGGTGAGCTCAGCAATGTGAGCGCCGCGGGCCGGCAAGCCATTCGCGACCAGGGTGGCCATGCATCGTCGATCATCGAGCTGTTCGACGATATCCGTTCCCACCTGCGCGATTTTCACGACGAAGCCGACGTGGCTCGAGCCGCCGCGCACCGATCCGATCTGGCCCAGGTCGTGCAGCCATTCGGCCATCTGATCTGGTACCTACCCGCACCGACCTCGGCGCCGCTCGCCAGTTTCCTGAGATCAGTGCTGGCCCAAGCTCCCGCCACGGTCATTGTTGCCACGTCGGGTCGAGCGGCGGCCGACGCCGAGGTGGTGCGCACCATGCGCATCGCCGGAGTCAGCTTCCCCATGGCGGCCTCCGAAGACGGCGCACCCATCGACGCTGGCGACGAAACGCCGCCGCTTGCCGATCACATCATCTCGGTCACCGACGCCGACGAAGAAGTGCGTGCAGTGCTTCGCGAGGTCATTCAGCTCGTCGATCAGGGAACACCGCTCGATCGCATTGGTGTCTTCCACCCGGTGCCCGATCCCTATGTGCGCATCATCGAGCAGCAGTTCGCAGCTGCCGACGTCCCGGCGAATGGGCCGTCGCGTCGCCGCCTGAGCGAGACGATTGCCGGGCGTGTTCTGCTCGGGGCGCTGGCATTGCCATCGGAGAGATGGCGCCGAGACCGCGTGATCGCGCTGGTCAACAGCGGGCCCCTGCGCTACGACGGCAAGCCGGCGCGGCCTGCCGTCTGGGACATGCTGTCGCGCTATGCCGGCGTCGTCGGCGGGCTGAATGACTGGCGGGCCAAGCTGCAGGTCGAGCTCAACCGAATCCACGTGGCACACGGCGAAGCAGCAGCCGCCGAAAACCAGGTTCGAGCGCAACGAATGGTCGACCAGCGGGCCGATGTTCAGGATCTGGCGGCGTTTGTCGAATGGGTTGCCAGCGCCGTGGCTGCGGCTGAATCGGCTACCGGTTGGCCAGCTCGTGCCCAGGCGGCCAAGCAGTTGTTGTACGGACTGTTGGGGAGCGCGCAGATGCGGGTCTGGTGGCCCGACGCCGAGCTCGACGCCTTCGACCAGGTCGAATCTGCGCTCGAGCGGTTGGCCATGCTCGAGGTCATCGAGCCCGAGCCGACCAACGCAGTCTTTGTGCGGGCGTTATCGAGCGAACTCTCGGTCGCTCGAGGCCGTTCTGGCCGCTTCGGAGACGGCGTGGTGTACGGGCCGATCTCGTCGGCGCCGGGCCACGATCTCGACGCCGTCTTCATCTTGGGCTGCACCGAAGGCCTGTGCCCGGCGCCTCGACGCGAAGACGTCTTGTTGGCCGACAATGTGCGCGCGTTGGCCGGGGGCGACCTGCCGTTGCGTCTCAGCCAGATCGATGAGCAACACCGCCAGTTCCTGGCCGCCGTGGCCTCGGCGCCGGTGGGCAACCGCTGGCTGTTCTTTCCGCGCGGAGATCTACGAAGCAGCCGCCGTGCCCGGCCGTCGCGCTGGTTACTGCCGACCGCATCGGCGCTGGCCGACAAGCCGCTGTACGCCACCGACTTCGAGCACGAAAGCCCAGCGGGCGTATACGAGGTGGCATCGCATGCCGACGCGCTGGTGCAAGCCAGCCATTTCGCGTCGCTCGACGAACGCGATGCGGCCCAACTGTTTGCCTATGTGCAACACGGTGGCGAGCCGACTGCTCACCCCGCCAGTGCGCTCGTGGAACGAGGCTTGCAGGTGCAGCTCGCCCGTCGCAGTTCGGCGTTCACCGAGTTCGATGGAAACATTGCTGCTGCGCCGGTTGACGCAAGTGGTGTTGTCATGTCGGCTTCGCGCCTCGAGACTTGGGCCACGTGCGGCTTCAGGTACTTCCTGGGTTATGTGCTGGGGCTTTCCGAACGCGACGACCCCGAACGCACCGTCGAGCTGTCGGCACTCGACCGGGGCTCGGCCATGCATGACGTCCTCGAGCGGTTCATGCGTGAACAGGTCGAAGCTGGCCCTCCTGCTCCCGACGAACCGTGGTCAGCCGCCCAACGGGCGCGAGCGCAAGAAATAGCGGCTGAGTCGTTCGGCGAATACGAACGACGGGGCCGCACCGGTCGCCGCATCGAGTGGGAAACCCAGAAGAGTGACCTGCTGGCTTTGATCGACGACTTCTTGACCAGCGACGACACGTATCGGGCTGCCCATCAGAGCACCCCCGATCAGTTCGAGTTGGCTTTCGGTATGGGTTCGAACGAGCCGCTGCAGATCGGCCTCGACGATGGTCGTCTGCTGCAGTTCCGAGGCATGATAGATCGGGTCGACCAGGGACCAAACGGAAGTCGGCGCATCATCGACTACAAGACCGGAAGCGGCAGCCAATACAACGGGCTCGATAGCGAAGCGGATCCAACCCGACGCGGCACGCTGCTGCAGCTCGGTCTCTATGCCGAAGCGGTAGCTGACCAACTCGGGGCCGGTGCGGTCAGTTCCGAATACTGGATGGTCAACACGAGCGCCGGCTTTGCTCGCCACGGCTATCGGTGGACACCGAGTCATCGCGAACGACTTGTCGACGTCTTGACCGGCATCGCCGATGGCATCGAAGCCGGCATCTTTGCCGCGATCCCTGGTGACTGGCAGTCGTTTCGCAACACCTATGACAACTGTGCGTACTGCGATTTCACCTCGGTGTGTCCCCGGGACCGGGCCGAGCACGCCGACGACAAGGCCGATGCCCCCGAGCTCGAAGTGCGGGTGGCGCTCATTCCCAAGTCGGAACGGGTCGACCAATGACGCTTGATACGTCAGCGCCCCTGGTCGACGAACTGGTGCGCCAGCGCGTCAGCCGCGACGGTCTGGCCGAGACATTGTTTGTCGAAGCGGGTGCGGGCTCGGGCAAGACCACCTTGTTGGTCGAGCGAATCGTGAACCTGGTGTTGCACGCCGACGTGCCACTTTCGGCTATCGCGGCCATCACCTTCACCGAGGCCGCAGCCAGTGAGCTGCAATCGCGCATTCGGGCCAAGTTCGAACAGGTCCAAGCCCTGGCCATCACCGACGGCGACCACGAACGCGCCCAGGCCTGTCGCCGGGCGGTGGCCGACAGTGACCTGGCAGCCATCACCACCCTTCACGGATTCGCAAATCGCATCTTGGGCGAGTTCGCGGTAGCTGCCGGTCTACCACCGCAGATTCGCGTGCTCGACGAGGTGTCGTCGCAGCTTGCGCAAGAAGACCGGTGGCAACGATTCGTCGACCGGCTTTACGAGAACGACGACCACGTCGAGTTGCTGCAGGCAGCATCGGCGCTCAAGATCCCGGTTGAACCGCGCTATATCGACCAGTCGACCATGCGCACCGTTGCCAGCCAGTTCAACCAGAACTGGGATCGGCTGCCCGCCTTGATCAGCTGCGAGCTTGCGCCCCTGGGCGACGTCTTCGACTTCGACCATTTCGACGGCTTGGTCGAGGACCTGGCTGACCTGCGCCAACACAATCTCGACAGCGATGATCGGCTGAACATTCACCTCCGGCAGCTCCTGCCTGAGATGCAGGCGATTGCCGCTATTGCTGATCCGCTGCGCAAGATGCGGGCGCTGACCCAGGCGCCCAGGTGGGGACCCGGCAACGGCGGGCGCAAGGACGCGTGGTCGGGTCCCGGCATGAAGGATTACGTCAAGGCCACGATCAAGGCGGTCGAATCAGCTAAAGAAGAAGTGCTGCGCCCGATCATCAACGATGTTTTGCTGCGGCTGTCGCAAGTGATTGCGGCCGAGACTTTTGCTGCAGCCCAGGCCCGTCGCGCCGACGGTGGCCTCGAGTTCCATGACCTGCTCGTGCTGTCTCGAAATCTTCTGCGATCCTCGGTGCATGCTCGCCACGTGCTCCACGAGCGATTTCAGCACCTCTTGCTCGACGAGTTTCAGGACACCGACCCCATCCAGATCGAGCTGGCGGTGCTGATTGCTACGAGCGCGGCCGACGTGTCCGACATGGCGTGGTTCGATATGCCGGTCGAACCCGGGCGATTGTTCTTCGTGGGCGATCCCAAGCAATCGATTTACCGCTTCCGTCGAGCCGACATCGCGCTGTTCCTGCGAGCCCGAGATCGCTTTGCCGGTGCCGATGGCTCGGCGCAGCTCGAAGCCAATTTTCGCACGGTCGAACCCATCGTGTCGTGGGTCAACGCCCTGTTCGAAGCCAAGATGCCGCACGAGGAACCCGGCGCGCAGCCCAAGTATCAATCCCTGGTTGCCAGCCGTCGGGCCGAAACACCCGAGCAGTCTTCGATTCATCGACCGGTGTTGCTCGGCGGACCGAACGACAACGACAGGATCCCAGCCGGCGAGCTACGCGCCATCGAAGCCGACGACGTCGTCGGCATGGTCCGAGCCATCGTCGCCGATCCGTCGAGTTGGCCGGTGTTCGATGGCAGCGCCGATGCCTGGCGACCCGCCTCGCTCGACGACATCACCATCTTGTTGCCAACCCGCACGTCACTGCCATTTCTTCGGGCCGCTCTCGACGACGCCCAACTGCGCTACCGCATCGTGACCGGCACGTTGGTCTATGACACCCAAGAGGTCGTCGACGCGCTTGCGGCACTGCGCGCCATCGATGACCCGGGCGACGAACTCAGCCTGGTGGCGGCACTGCGCTCTCCTCTCTATGCGTGCTCTGATGTCGACTTGGTCATCTGGCGTCGCAACGGCGGGCGCTGGGACGTGCGAGCCCCCATTCCCGAAACGATCGCTGCGTCTCATCCGGTGGCGGCGGCCGTTACCCACCTGCACGGCCTGTGGCGTGATCGTTGGTTCCTGACACCCTCGATGCTGCTCGAACGGCTGTTACGCGAGCGCCGAGCGTCGCTGCTTGCCTTTGGTGATCCACGCACGACCGACGTGTGGCGTCGCCTGCGCTTCTTGATCGATCAGGCTCGCACCTTCGAAGAGTCGAACTCGGGCGACCTGCGGGCATTCACCCAGTGGGCGGCATTGCAGTCCGGATCCATGGCCCGTGTCCATGAGCCGCTGTTGCCCGAAACCGACGAAGCTGCACTCAGCATTCAGACAATTCATGGTTCCAAGGGCCTTGAGTTTCCCATCACGATTCTGTCGGGTATGACCACTCAGTTGCGCAACTCCCGCGCCGGTGTCAGCGTGCTGTGGCCCGAAGACGGCCTGCCCAGCGTGCGCATGAAGAAGGGTGTGGAAACCCACGAGCACGGCCCGCTTGCCGATCTCGAAGCCGCGATGGACGATTACGAGAAGGTGCGCTTGGCCTATGTGGCCACCACTCGAGCGCGTGATCATCTGATCGTGTCATGTCACCACAAGCCCGGGGGGTCGGCCGACAAGACCTATGGCGGCATGTTCTGGCAGGTCTTCGACACCGATGAGAACCGTGGGCTGGCGCGCCGCTTCGACTGGCTCGAGGTCGTGGGCAACCAAGACCCAGAACCCGCAGGTGCTGCGCAACTCGGGCTTGCGCTCGACAACCGAGAACAGTGGATTGCAGACCGCCAGGCACTGCTGGCTCCGTACCGTGTGCCCCGGGTGTTGTCAGCCACCGGTGTCGCCCGTGCTGCGCTCACCCCACCGCCGCCCACAAATGCAACAGTGCCTGGCACCGTTGCACTTGCGCCTGTGTCGCCCACTCAGGATGACGGGTCTGGCGACGTGGACATCGAGCCGGGGACCGAGCAGTGGGATGCGTCACCAGATGGTGATCATCCCGGTGTTGCGGCCGACGGCCTGGCGGTCTACGCGATCGAGCGACTGATCGACCAAGACGACGACGGTGCTGACCAACCCGAGCAAGAGCTGATCGGGCGGCGCCGGGGCCGCACGGGTTCAGCCATTGGGTCCGCCGTTCACGCAGTGCTGCAATTGCTCGACCTCGGCGAATCGGCGCGGCCTGCGGCCATCGACGACATCGTCGCTCAGCAATGTGAGATCGAAGGCATACCTGACCGCACCGGCATCGTGTGGCGGTTGGTCAAAGCAGCGCTCGAGTCGAAGGCGGTAACGTTGGCGGCAGACCATCCCCACTTCAAAGAGTTGTTCGTGACCGCACCGGTTGGCGACCGAATTGTCGAGGGTTACGTCGACCTGCTGATCGAGACACCCGATGGTTTGATCGTGGTCGACTACAAAACCGACTCGGTTCGTTCCGACGCCGATGTCGACGCCAAGCTCGCCATGTATGAGCTGCAGGCATCGGCTTATGCCGTTGCACTCGAGCAGGTCACCGGACAGTTGGTAACCGAGTGCCGTTTCGTGTTCTGCACCACGTCGGGAGCTATCGAGCGATCTGTCGTCGACTTGGCCACAGCCAAACGCCAAGTGCGAACCACGATCGACGGACTCACCCTCACCACTGCGCCGCAGGGTTGATGCGTTTCGTACCGTGGTGGGTTCGTATTGCCTTTTTGCTGGCCTTGCTCGGCATCGTCTGGCAGAGCGACCCGCGAACACAGTTTTCTGCTGTTGCCGTTTTCTCGATGATCGTGCTGCTTCTTCTCGCACGACGACTGCGACGGCCTCGCATCCGTGGTTGGCAAGACGCCGAGATCGCGGCCGCTCGCTGGCTTCGCAAGGCTGGTTGTCGCCGGGTCTCGTTGACGGGAGGCAGCGCCGATGGCGGTATCGATGTGGTGACCGCCGAATGGGCGGTCCAGGTGAAACACACCACCAAGCGCGTCGGTCGTCCTGCCGTACAGCAGTTGGTCGGCGCTGCGCTCACCCTTGATCGCTCGCCGGCATTGTTCTCGACCAGCGGGTTCAGCGCGCCCGCATGCGCCTACGCGATCGAACATCACGTAGCACTCTTCGAACTCGATCTACATGGTCGGGCCCGCGGCCTCAATCGCCAGGCCCGTCGAGTCGGCAAACGAACCCGACGGCTCCTACCCGGCCGCTGAACCTGCGTAAGTGACCCGCCCAGTTACGCAGGTTGGCGATTATGTTGAGCGCTACTGGAGCGCCAGGCCACCGAGGAGGCCGAGGTCGGTCGTGACTTCGTCGGCGATCACGATGATCACCAGCGTCACGATCTTGGCGATCTGTTGCACCGCTCCGAGAACATCACCCGAGATACCGCCGATCTTGCTGATCGCCAGTCGCACGACCAGTGCCCCTGCCCCGTAGGCGCCGACGATCACCGGCAAGGCAACGACGCCGAACAGCGCGACCACAGCCGCGGCAACCAGCAGTGAAACGCCGATCACCGCGGGCCGCGACAGGCCTTGGAGATAGTCGACACCCAGGCCGCTGTCGCGAGCGGGGCGGGCGATGATCATCATGAAGCTGGCAACGGCTCGACTGACCATGTGGGCGGCGGCGGTGGCGGCCATGGCAAGCCAGCCTGCCAGCGCAGATAGTGCTGCAATCTCGACAATGATCACGAAGATCAGCGCAGTGACGCCATACGTGCCGAGCCGGGAGTCCTTGAGAATTTCGAGCCGCTGCTCTTGGGTCCAGCCGCCGCCGAATGCATCGGCCATGTCGGCCAGTCCGTCGTGGTGGAACGCGCCCGTTATCTGGCCGAGCGCTGCAGCGGAGAGAGCGGCGGCAACAGTAGGTGTCGAGATCTCATAGAGGCCGACGTAGAGGCCACCCTGAGCGAGGCCGAGGATCAAGCCGACGAACGCAAACCATGGAACGGCAGCGCTCATATCGGGCGCGCCGCCGTCGGGGCGATGCAACGGCACCCGCGTCAAGAACGAGGCGGCGTCGCGCAGCGCCGACATCAGTTCCTACCGAGGTGACGGGTACTCATCAGGCTGAACGCTAGTGGTGCCATCCGGAATCTCTGCAGATCACCATTCCCGCCCTCGGGGCGTCCCCGATCCGGTTTCGTCGGCGATTCGCGTTTCTGACAACATCGGTGCCGGGCCAGGAAGTTGGGAACAGCATGGACAAACTCACCGAGGGTTATGGATTGATCGAAGGGCCGGTTTGGCACAACGAACGTGGGCTGTTCTTCAGCGATGTCAAAGCCGGTGGCGTCTATTCGGTAACACTCGACGGAGTCGTAACGATCGCCTTCGAACATCGTCGCGGAATCGGAGGTATGGCGCTTCATGCCAGCGGCGACGGGATGATCGTCAGCGGACGCAACGTGGCTTACAAACCTTTCGACGGTGGCCCGACCATCGAACTGCTGGCTCAGTCCACTGGTAATCCTGCGGTTGGCTTCAACGACATCACCACCGACAGCATCGGCCGCGTCTACGCCGGAGAACTCGGTGGAAGCCCATTCGACGCGACTCGCGGAACACCTGGCGATCTTTGGATGATCGACACCGACGGCTCGAACACGGTCGTGGGCCACGACGTCTTGCTGACGAACGGACTCGGCTTCTCGCCCGATGGACGCACGCTGTATCACTCGGACAGCCTGCGAGCAGCAGTGATGAAATACGACGTGCACGACGACGGGACACTCGGGCCAAAGCAACACTTCGCCTATATGGTGCGCGGTCATCCCGACGGTTTGGTGGTGAGCGAGGACGGAGCTGTCTGGGTTGCCCTGGCATCGGGCGGCAGCGGCGTTGGCGTCTACAACGCCGACGGCACCCATCGTGCCCATATCGAGATCCCCATGCCGATGTGCACCAGCGTGTGCTTCGGTGGACCGGACCTGCGTCAGCTGTACATCGTGAGCGGGTCAGATGGAGCGTCGAGCGACCGTGCCGGTGCAGTATTCGTCACCAACACCGAGGTCAACGGACTGCCAGTAGCCCCAGCAACAGTTCCAGTTTCTCGCTGAACGTGTGGTGCCAAACGTGTCGGTGCCGGGAGGCCGCGCGGGTAGCGACAAGCTCAGAAGCCTCCAGGTACATGTTCCCGCTCTGGTTCGCAAGCAACCCGCAGGGTCGACACTCACGGGTCGCTGGGCCACGGTTCAGCTGGCTTTCGAGTCGAAAGTCCTCAGCTATCCGCTGAACCTCCAGGCACCGACACGTTCACAGCAACAGTTCCAGTTTCTCAGCGCTTCGAGTTGCTAGGCGTCGGTGTCGAGAAGTTGCCAGAGAAACCAGCTGGCGAGGACGGCACGTGCTGACCAGATGGCTGTGCGGAACCAGTTTGTGGTGATGAGCTGGTTGATGAGTTCTCGGTCATGGGGCCCGGCGAACTTGCCGTGCAGTGGGCCGAAGAACAGTGCGGTCGAAACCCAACCGGCAGCCAGAAGCGCGCCCGAGAGAAACACGATGCTGCGGCTGAGAGCAGCCGGCGTGTCCAGAAAGAGCCATGCAGCGAACACGATTTCAGCAGGCGCAAGCAGCGCCAAGGCGACCGTGATACGAGTGCCATGGTCGGCGGCGTAGCTGGCGAACTCACCAGGAGCCACACTGCGGAACTGGGGATACACCACGATCTGCACGGCCCACATCAGCCCAAACATGGCCAAGGTGAAAGCAGTGTGGCCAACAACAACAGTGCGCATTCACCGTGTGTAATCGATGACGTGTCGCAACAGTGGGTTCAACGGAAGCGATACGGCTCTCTCTTCGCTCAACGTGTCGGTGCCAGGCACCGACACGTTCAGCGGCAAGTTCCTCCGGGTTCATGTTGCCAATGGGCCGCTGGGCCACGGTTCAGCTTGCTCTTGGGGTAAAAAGGTCTCAGCTAGCCGTTGAGCCTTCAGGCACCGTTGCGCTCATCTGCTGAGCGACACCGCTAGCGGCGGCGGCGGGGGCGGCTGTCGTCGAGTAGTTCGGTCACCAGCGCGGCGATGGCGCTGCGCTCGGCCTTTCGCAGTGCGATGTGCGCGAACAGTTGTTGCCCCCGCAGCGCATCGATGACCGATACCACGCCGTCGTGGCTGCCTACATGCAGGTTGTCACGCTGGGCAATGTCGTGGGTCAACACGACTCGACTGTTCTCGCCCAGACGGGACAACGCGGTCAACAGCACGCCGCGCTCGAGATTCTGGGCCTCGTCGATGATCACGAACGCATCATTCAGGCTACGACCGCGAATATGGGTGAGCGGGAGTACTTCGAGCAGGTCTCGAGCCTCGATCTCCCGGCGAACTTCGGGTGAGCAGATGGCGCCCAGCGCGTCGTAGACCGCAGCTGCCCATGGTGCCATCTTCTCGGTTTCGTCTCCGGGCAAGAACCCCAGCTCTTGGCCGCCTACAGCAAACAACGGCCGAAAGACCAGGATCTTTTCCTGGCCATTGCGCTCGAGGGCAGACTCGAGCGCAGCGGCAAGCGCGAGCACGCTCTTGCCGGTACCAGCGGGCCCGCCCAGGCTCACGATGCCGATGCTGGGATCGGCCAGCAGATCGAGGGCCATTCGTTGCTCGGCATTGCGACCTCGCACGCCGAACAATTGCATGGTGTTGAGTGGCCGGATGAGGCGGTCTGGGTGCATGCGACCAATAGCGGATTGTTGACCAGCAGTCAGCCGGAAAGAGGTATGCACCGGCGCATCGTGGGCTTCTTCGAGCTTCAGTTCGCCTTCGGCGTAGAGCCGGTTGATGTCATCGGCAGTGACGTCGAGTTCCATCACACCGGTCCAACCCGGGTCGGCTGCGAACTCGGTGCGGTACTCGTCGGCGTCGAGGCCGAGTACCGATGCCCGGAGTCGCATCGGCAGATCGCGTGTGACCAACACCGTGTGTTGACCCTGGTCGGCGAGGTTCCGAGCGACGCTCAGAATGCGTTCATCATTGGATCCGTCGCGGAACGCTTCGGGCATGGAGTCGAGCTTGATGTGGTTGAGCTCGACTCGGATCGAACCGCCGAGTTCGTTGATCGTCGCTGCGCTGTCGATCTTGCCGTGGGTGACGCGTATCTCTTCGAGCGAGCGCAGCGCCTGACGAGCAGCCCACCCGAGTTCGGGATGATGTCGTTTGGCTTCGAGCTCGGTTAGAACAATGAGTGGCACGACCACTCGGTTCTCTTCGAACTGAAAGAGGGCGGTTGGATCGCTCAACAAAACCGACGTGTCGAGCACGTAGGTGATTGCCTGCGGGTTTTCGCTTGCCGGGCCGATCTGTCGACGTTAAACCCGTGGCCGACAACATGCACGTATTTACTCGTGAAGCCTCTGCTACAGCAGCGTTTCGGGCAGCGAGAACGTGCCGTCGTCGTGGCAGGGAAACGGCACCACGGTCGTCACTGCGGCGACGGGAATGGGTCCATAGATGTGCGGAAAGGTGTGGCCCGACTCGTAGCAGTCTTCGAAAACGATGCGCGATGGCACCTGCTCCAGATCGATCACGAGCAACACCAAGTCGGTGCGGCCGCCGAAGCGCTCGTTGGCAGGGATGAGCACCTGCTCGGCAGTCGAGCAATGGATGAAGCCCTCGCCCTCGAGCGAAGGGTCGACGTACTCGCCGACGGGATCAGCGCTCGCCTGTGCCCAGCGATCGATAGGAGCGATATGCAGCACGTGACGTGGTTCGGTTTCAGCCATGGTGTCGAGTATCGACCCTCGAGAGGATAAAACCGCCTGTCGATGCCCAGAGTCGAAAGAACCTTGGATTTTGCCCGGTAAACCTGGCGACTTGGGCAGAAGTCTGTGGGAATTGAAGAAGAAGGGGCTATTTTTGGGTGATGGATGCACTGCTATTGGGACGTCGCATCCGGTTCTACCGCAAAGAAGCGGGACTGACCCTCGATGAGCTCAGTGCTCGGGTCGACCGGCCAACGTCCTATCTGAGTCAGCTCGAGAACGGACACGTCGAAGCCAGGGTGGGTCTGTTGGGCGAGCTGGCCGAGTGTCTGGGCTGCACCACCGCAGACCTACTGATCGACGATGCGCCAACGCGCCGCGACGAACTCGAAATCACGGTGCTGCGAGCCCAGAGTGATCCGAAGTACCTGGAACTCGGTTTGGCAGAATTCCGGCCAACCGCCAAGACCTCGGACAGCGCCCTGGAACACATTTCGGGCCTCTACAAGGCGTTGGTCCATGCCGAAGACCGCGCCGGGCATCGAGACGGCGACGATCAGCGTCGGGCCAATGTGCAGATGCGCGCCGAGATGCGCAACCGCAACAACTACTTCGCCGAAATCGAAGAGGTTGCCGGGTCCATGTTGACCGCCGTTGGCTATCCCGGCCGCGGACCAGTATCGGAACGCATGCTGGTGCAGATGGCCGACAACTGCGGTTTCACCATCGACCGGGTGCGAGACCTACCCAGCAGTGCTCGCTCGGTCGCAGATCAGCGCAATCGTGTCATCTATATTCCACAGCGCAATGACCTGACGACCCGCAGCGCGCGCTCGGTGTTGCTACAGACTCTCGGCCATTTCGTGTTGGGCCATCGTGACACCGATGACTTCCTGGACTATGTGCGCCAGCGAGTCGAGTCGAACTATCTCGCCGCAGCGGTGTTGGCTCCAGAGGCGCCGGCCATCGAGCACCTTCGAGAAGCCAAGGAGCAGAAGGACATCTCGGTCGAAGACCTCAAGGAGCTGTTCTACCTCTCCTATGAGATGGCGGCGCACCGCCTGACGAATCTGGCGACCGAGCACCTTGATCTCACATTGCATTTTCTGCGCTCAGACAACGAGGGTGTGGTCTGGAAGGCATACGAGAACAACGGCGTGCCACTACCAACGGATGCCTTTGGTGGCTTCGAAGGACAGCGCCTGTGTCGTGAATGGGGCACCCGGCAGGCATTCCACAGCGAAGATGCCTATACGTTCCACTATCAGTACACCGACACGGCCGACGGCGAGTTCTGGTGCGTCACCTACGTCGAAGCCGATCGCTCACCACCACATGCGATCACGGTTGGTGCCGACGCTCGCCAAGCTCGCTACTTCCGCGGGAGCGACACGCCCCGGCGCACCACCTCGACCTGCCCTGACCCGGGATGCTGTCGCGAGCCGCATCCGTCGCAACGCCAACGCTGGTCCACGGTTGCATGGCCTTCTGCGCGCGACCGAAGCCACATCGTGTCGGGTTTACCCGCGGCCCGCCAAGAGTTCAGCCGCTTCCCCGGCGTAGACCTGGTAGAGGTCTACAGCTTCCTCGACCGCCGAAGCGAGTGAGGCAAGGTCGGGAGCAAGCGCATCAACACCGCACCTATTCGATGTGGTGTTGGTTTCCGTTGTTGCGTTTTGCTTCGTACATGGCGGCGTCGGCTCTCGCCAAGAGTTCTTCGAGAGTTATGGGCATGGGGGCGATCACGGCGCCGATGCTGGCCGCGATCGTGACGTTGCTCGAGCCGATGTCGATCTCACGACGCAGCTCTTGCAGAGTCCGATCCGCAATCACTCGTACTCGCGCCTGATCGGCAGGGCGATCCGAGCTGGCACCCACCAGGATGACGAACTCATCGCCTCCGAGACGGGCAACCATGTCAACCGAGCGTGTCACCGACACCAGTCGCTTGGCGACGGTCTGCAGTACTCGATCGCCGGCGGCGTGACCGTGTTCGTCGTTCACCTTCTTGAATCCGTCGAGGTCGATGAAGAGCATGGCCGCCGTGTCGGCTTGGTTTGCCTCGAGTAGTTCGGTAGCGCTGCGGTGGAAGCCGTCGCGGTTGGGCAACTTGGTCAGGCGGTCATGGGTCGCCGAGTGTTCGAGTAGGGCGTCGGCGCGAGCGCGAAGCAGCACAACGCTTGCAAGCTCGTTGGCGCGAGCAAGTCGCCCGATCTGCCCGGCGGCCGGGCGGTGAATGGTCCGGCTGCATGCAACGATGCGGTAGGAATTCGGGTTGTTGGCTGGTTCGGGCGCAACGTGCCAGAACTCTCGGTAGCCGGCGGCGAACAGGTCCTCTCCTGCGCCGCCGGGGTATCGAGACACGATGGTGCGTTCGGGAGTGCTGCTGGCAATGTTCCACGGCTGCGGGTCATGAGCGGCCTGCAAGATGGCGTCGAGTTCTTGATCGGTGGCGCCGATCACGCGGTAGGTTCCGTCGCCAGCAGGCTCCAGAACCGCAGCATCGAGCGCCTGCGGAGGCAGCGCGATCATGTCGGTGATCAGTTGCAGAATGGAGTCGATTGGCTCCCCCTGCGCCAGCCCGGTCAGCCCGCGTCGCAGGATGTCTTGTTCGTGACCGGGGCGGATGTCGTAGACAATCGATTGCACATTGGGGTCGTTGAGCCCGCCTGTGCCGGTGATCTCGACAGGAATCACGGTGCCGTTGGCGGCAATGAGTCGAACGCTGATGGGCGACCATGGGGTGGAAAACGTGTCGGATTCCTTGGACAGGGCGAGTTCGGAGAACGATTCGGTCAGCGTGTCGACGTCGTCGGGGTGGATGTAGTCGACGATGCTGGTCCCAATGGTCGCCAACGGGTCCCAGCCGCCCATCTGTTCGATCGCTCGATTGCCGTAGACGACCTGACCAGCGTGGTTCACGACCAAAGTGGGAGCAGGCAATTCGTGGAGCACTCGGCGGTAGAACTCGGGATTCTGCGGCAACGCAGGGCTGGGGGCGAAGGCTTCATCTGCGTCGCTCATGCACGCCAGTATTGCGGGTGCGGCCACGCTCGCCACGATGCGACTCACGCTCGGTGAGCAAAGGCGCCGCCAGATCAGCGATTCCGCTCGTGCTCGAGGGGCCGCCAAGCTGTTCGGCTGTCCATCAGATGTGTGTAGCCGCCGCGCGCTTGCAGACGCCTCTGGAACCGACACTGCCGATCGAGTCTGAGTGTGGGAAATCAGACCCGATCGGCGGATCCGATCTCCTGCCGACGCACACGCTTGGGAGGCATTAGGCGCCGGCAGGAGACGAAGTATCTGTGAACTGTCAGTCGGCTGACTGGGGGCGCTTTGCTGGTGTACCGCCAGCAAAGCTGCCGGCGAACGCCGTCTCGAGGCCGTAACCAGCTGAGCCGTGTTCGCTCACATCGAGGCCAGCGATCTCTTCTTCTGGTGTGACTCGCAACAGGTTCAGCTTCTTGAGTGTGAAGAAGAGCAGGCCGGTCGTCGTCAGCACCCAAGCGGCCACGATGGCAACGCCGATCAGCTGCATGACCAGCTGGTTGATGTTGCCGCCATAGAAGATTCCCGCATCTTCACGGCCGAGGAAGGCATCGTCATACTTGGCGAAGAAGCCAATGGCGAGTGTGCCCCACACACCGCAGACGCCGTGCACCGAGATCGCCCCGACCGGATCGTCGATACGAATCTTGTCGAAGAAGAGCACGCTGAATACCACGATCACACCGCCGATGGCGCCGGTGATAACGGCACCGAAAGGCGTCAGGGCGCCAGTACCGGCGGTGATGGACACCAGGCCGGCCAGGATGCCGTTTGCGGTCATGGCGACGTCGAGGAAGCCGCCTTTCATCCACATGACTGCGCCAGCGGCGACGCCACCAGCAGCTGCTGCGAGCATGGTCGTGACACCTGCTCGGACAACGACGCTGTCGGCGCCGAGTTCCGAACCAGCGTTGAAGCCGAACCAGCCGAACCAGAGGATGAAGACACCAATGACGGTGAAGGCAATGTTGTGTCCAGGAATTGCTCGTGGCTTGCCGTCGTCGCCGTACTTGCCGATGCGGGGCCCGAGGAAGAAGGCTCCCATCAAGGCGGCCCAGCCACCCGCAGAGTGGACGATGCTGGAACCGGCGAAGTCGCTGAATGCAGCGTCACCAACGGTGATGCGATTCAAGATGCCGTCGCCTTGCCAGAACATGTGCACCACAACGGGGTAGATGAATGCAGTCATCACCGCACTGAAGATGAGGTAGCCCGAGATCTTGGTGCGGCCGGCCATGGCGCCCGAGGCGATCGTTACCGCAGCGGCGGCGAACACCACTTGGAAGAAGAATGGGGTGTAGCCCGAGTAGAGGCCGTCGAAGCTGCCGTCGCCGAACCCGCTGAGGAAGAACGAGTCGGTTCCGATCCATCGGCCGTCACCGAAGGCGATGCCGTAGCCGACCGCCCAGAAAGCAATGGCGCCGATACACATATCGGCCATGTTCTTGGCCATGATGTTGGCCACGTTCTTGGCACGGGTGAGTCCGGCTTCGACCAAGCCGAAGCCGGCCTGCATCAGGAACACCAAGATGCCAGCGACAAACACCCAGATGTTGTCGAGCACGATCTGGACCTGTGCGGCCTCAGAAACCTCTTGGGCCATCGCCGGTGCCGTCGGCAAGAGCCCAAATAGTGCGGCCCCCAGCGCGGTGATAAGGAACTTCCGTTTCATTGTTGCCTCCCGTAATGTGCGCGGCTTGCGCAGTGCGTAAGGGTTGAAGCTAGGAACCCTCTATTTCACTGATGTTCCGCCGAAGTGAACGCTGAGAGTCCGAAGTGTTTCGGCTCTGTTTCGGTGTTGCACCACTCCGTTCGGGCCGGCGTTCGTCGGAGATGGCTGCGAGTTGGTTGGTGCGCTTCGTCCCTGCGCGCTTTTCGCTCGTCCCTCGCGCTTGGGTGGGTTGCACCACTGCGTTCGGACGGGCGCTCGCCGGGCATGGTTTCTGGTTGGCTGGTGCGCTGCTTGGCTGTGGTTCAGCTCTCGCGTTCCCAGATGAAGTTTGCCAACTCGATGAGTTCGGTTTTGGCGCCGGGAGCGAGGTCGACGGTGTCGAGGGTGCAGATTGCCTGGTCGAGATAGTCGCGTGCGATGCTCTGGACTTCGTCGCGAATACCGGCTGCTTCGAGTTGGGCTGCGAGTGCAGCGATCTGGGTGTCGCCCATCGGCTCGGTGAAAGCGTTGGTGACCGCTTTGCGAATGTCGCCACCGCGGTCGAATGCGATTGCCACCGGCATCGACTTCTTCTGCTCGCGTAGATCGTTGCCGACAGGCTTTCCGGTGTTTGTCTGATCGCCCCAGATGCCGAGCACGTCGTCGACGGCCTGGAAGCCGACACCCAGGGCGATGCCGAACTCTTCGAGGGCGGTCACCACTAGATCATCGCCACCGCCGAGTACGGCGCCGATGGCGACCGATTGGGCCAGCAATGCACCGGTCTTGTTGGCTTCCATGGCGATACACGCCGCCAAGGTGGCGCTGTCGGCCCGGTCGAGTGCAACGTCTTGGGCCTGCCCGGCAATCATGGCCGAGGTTGCCTTGGCCAGGCGTCGTGTTGCTGCTGCACCGTGTGGGGTGTGGGCGTCGTCGAGCAGTACTTCGAACGCCAGCGCGTGCATGGCATCACCCACCACGATGCCTTCGCCGACGCCGAACACGTCCCATACGGTGGCTCGATGGCGGCGGGTGCGGTCGTTGTCCATGATGTCGTCGTGGATGAGCGAGAAATTGTGGATGAGTTCCACCGCAACACCACCAGCCGTCGCCGCCTCGGCGTTTGCATGGACAGCTTCGGCACCCAATATTGCCAGCGCAGAACGGACACCCTTGCCGCTGCCGGTACTGGAAGGGTTACCGTCTTTGTCGGTCCAACCCAGGTGGTAGGTCACGGGCAGCCGCAGGTTCTCGTCGAGTGAGGCTACAGCGCTACGCAAGGCTGGCTCGACGATGGATTTGGCTCTATTCAGTACCGCAGGGCTCACCTGATGCACGTTATGGCACATGATGCAACTTCACCCGGTTGTAGCGAATTCTCGCCGACCGGAATATATCAGTCCCAAAATACGTCATACTGACTCGTCGGCTCATCCAGAGACCGGCAACAAGAGAAGGAGAGTCGGCACATGGGTGTGTTTGATTTTGTAAAGAACGCTGGCGCCAAAATCGGCATCGGCAAAAGCACCGACGAGGAAGCAGCCGAAAAGGCCGAAGCCGAGGCTCAAGCCAAGACTCGAGCCGAAGCATCCGCTGCGTCGGCGAAGGCCCGGCGCGACGCAATGGCGAAGGCCAAGGCAAACAAGGAAGCAGCAGCCTCGGCCAAGGCCGATGCCATGTCCAAGGCAATCAAGCGCAACGCCGACGCGAAGCTGCGTCAGAAAGCCCACAAGGAGCGGGTTGCGAACTTCAAGAAGTCCTCCGAGCTCGAGGACTACGTCAAGGGAATGGGCATCGATATTGGTGATGCCGACATTCGTTTCGACGACGGCATTGCCTACATCACCGGCGAAGTTGCCGATCAGAAAACCCGTGAGCGCATCATCTTGGCCGTTGGTAACGCCCGTGGGGTCGGCAAGGTCGACGAGGAGATCACCGTGGGTGATCCTGCCGAGGAAGCCCACTTCCACACCGTTGCTCCGGGTGACACCCTGTGGGCTGTGGCCGAGAAGGCGTACGGAGATGGCAGTCGCTACACCGAGATCTTCGAAGCCAACAAGCCAATGCTCAGCGATCCCGACATGATCTTTCCGGGCCAGGTGCTGCGCGTCCCCATGGACGCCTAGAACCAGTCTCTTTCGAGAACACAAGCAAGTCGCGGCCTTTCGGGTCGCGGCTTGTTGTCGTTTTGTGGGTCAACCTGCGTAAGTGGGCGGGTCGACTACGCAGGTTGGGCTAGGAGTCGGGGCGGGTGATGACCGAAGCCCCGGGCGCTGGTCGCACTGCGTAGAGCTTGGTAGGGGCCGTAGCTGGTTGCGTATCTGGCGCCGTGAAGGACGCTTCGACCTCGGCAATGAAGGCAGCTGTCACACCAGTGTCGACGAGAGCGACTGCGGCACCGGCGAAGCCACCACCGGTCATGCGGGCGCCCAGACAACCCCCGATCTGCTGCGCTAGCTCCACGATGCGATCCAGCGCAGGGCCCGACACCTGATAGTCGTGGCGCAGGCTGGTGTGGCTTTCGTTCATCAACCGGCCGAGTTTCGCAACGTCGTCTTCGCGCATGGCTGTCACTGCGTCGAGTGTCCGTTGATTCTCGCCGATCACGTGACGGGCACGCTGGCGGACGCGCTCGTCCTCGATCTGGTCGAGTTGATCCAAGTTGGCGTCGCGCAGTGAAGCAAGGCCCAGCGACGCCGCTGCTGCTTCGCAGTCGGCGCGTCGGGCCGCATATTCGCTGTCGACCAGTTCTCGTCGTGTGCCGGTGTCCATGATGATGATGTCGACACCGGCGGGTAAGGGCACGGCGGTTGTCGAGAGGTCTCGGCAGTCGATGAGCGATGCCGCACCGGCAATGCCTGCTGCAGAGGCGAGCTGGTCCATGATGCCGCTGGGAAAACCCATGACGTCGTTTTCGACTCGCTGGCCGACCCGAGCCAGCGCGCCGGGTTCGATCGTTGTCCCCGTGGCTGTCACGAAGGCAAGCCCCGAGGCGACCTCGAGCGCCGCTGAGGAAGACAGGCTGGCGCCCGCCGGGATGTCACTGGCCAGACATCCCTGCCATCCGGCGACCGGGTAGCCCTCGTCGACCAGCATGGCGGCGGTGCCGTGAACGTAGGTGAACCAGCCACCCTGTTCCACTGGATCCTCGAGCACGAATTCAACTGCTTCGAAGCCCTCGGAGCTGGCGCTGACCTTGCCGTCGGCGCGCGGTGTGGCGGCAATCACCACTTCGAATGGCAGGGCCATGGGCAACGCGTAGCCGTCGTTGTAGTCGGTGTGTTCTCCAATGATGTTGACCCGGCCGGGCGCACGCACGACCAGTGTCGGCTCGGAACCGAACATGGCCGTGTAGTTGGCGGTTGCCCGATCGAGGGCAGGTGTTGTGGTCATGCGATGCTCGGCTCCGCGGTAGCGACGGTGTTGGGTTTTGATTGTGCTCGGACCAGAGCCCCGATGGCTACCAAGGTCACGAACATGGCGGCGATCTGGGTTGCGTTGAGTGGTTCGTCCAGGAAGATCCAGGCGATGGCCGAAGACACGACCGGCACGAGCAACGTCATGGTGCTGCCAAGCCACAATGGAATGCGCACGATCGACCAGTTCATCATGTTGTGGCCCAAGATTCCTGCGCCCAGGGCCATGGCGAGCAACCACATCCAGTCGCTCCATGCCGGCCATGCCAACGACTGCCCGAATACCAACGCGAACGGAGCGTTCGTGACGGCCACGATGAGCGCTGCCGCCAGGGTGTAGTCGCTGGGGCTCACGATCCCGTCGGCGCGTTTGGCGAACACGAAGTACGCCGACCATGAGGCCAGTGCGCCCAGTGCCGCCAGGTCTCCCCAGATACTGGCATCGCCGCTGTTGCTGCCGGCCAGCACGATCACGATCACGCCGGCGAGCGCCACCGAACCGAGTGCGATGTCGGCTCGCCGAATGCGTTCGCCCAGGAATCGCACGCCGTAGATGGTCAGTATCAGTGGCTGTAGCGCGCCGATGATGGTGGCGTTCACCACGGTGGTCAGCTTGATTGCGGTGAAGAAGAAGGCCACGTCGGCCGCCAGCAACAATCCGCCTGGGATCGACTTCTTGAAGGCGTGCCACGACAAGAACTGTCCCCGGCTCGCCCGCCAGATTCCGATGATCACGAAGTACGTCATGAAGCGGTAGGCAGCGATGGCCAAACCACCCTGAGGTAGGACTTTGGCGATCACGCTGCTGGCGCCCCACGCCGTGACGGCGACTGCTGCGGCCAGCAGACCGCGGCTCAGTTCCGTGGTGGGAGCAGCGACAGTTGCCGCAGTTGCAGGGCGGGTAGACACCACGGCAGGCTACGCGGCAGCCCGGACCCGCCGATGAAGATGTGACGAAAATTTGGTCATACAAGTAACGACTCGTCCAATTGTGTTGTCTAATGGTCTGGTGCGCTCTGCCGGGCGCCGAAACCCGCGAAGAGAGAGACACCCCGTGTCTGCGAATGCTGAAGCCATCGAGCTTGCAAAAAGTGTCGAATCGACCATGGAAACACTCATGGCCGAACATCGTGAGCGCCGTGAACATTGGTATTTCCACGACTTCATCGAGTGGGAGAAAGGCGAGAGCTTCAAAGACAAGCCGTGGGACGCATCCGAGGCCACCCTGTCGCCCGAAGTTCGCACCGCCTTTGTGCTCAACCTATTGACCGAAGACAATTTGCCGTATTACACCGCACAGTTCGGCCAGCACTTCACCGACGATTCGCCCATGAATCGCTGGTCACGCCTGTGGACTGCCGAAGAGGGCCAGCATGCAATCGCCATGCGGTCCTATCTGCTCACGAGCCGGAACTGTGATCCGAATCTGCTCGAAGACGATCGCATGGCAACCGTCGAAGGCGGCTGGGATCCCAAGTTCGCCACCGTGGTCGACATGTTCTGCTACACCTCGGCCCAAGAGCTGGCAACCCGCATCAGCCATCGCAACGCCGGCGTCAAGTCCGACTGCGAGACGGCTCACGCGCTGATGGCCAAGATCGCGCGCGACGAGAACCACCACTTCCTCTTCTATCGCGGCGTCACCACCGAGATGCTGGCCAAGGCGCCCAACATCGTGCTTCCTGCGCTGAACCGCGTGCTCCAAGATTTCTCCATGCCCGGCACCAAGATCCCTGGCTTCGCCCGCCGCGCGCTCACCATGGCCCGCATCGGTATCTACAACCAGCGCATCCACGCCGAGAACATCGTGGACCCGTTGCTGCGCTTCTGGAAGATCGAGGACATCACCGATCTCTCACCCGAGGCCGAACAAGCCCGCGACGAGATCCTGGCGATCAGTCCGGCACTGATCGAGGCGGCCGAGAAGTTCGAGGCCCGCCAGAACCGCAGCGCCAAGAAGGCCGCCGCCGTCAGCTGACACCGCTCACGTTTGTGAGCGCGAAACCGCGCTATGCGCGGCCTGGACTCACCAAGATGACGGCGGTCAGGAAATGTCTGGTCAGGAGTTGTCGGCGTCCTCGACCAGGGCGACGCGTGCCTACAATGCGGCGACGCCATCGACATCGGAGAACGCGACCTGGAGGTTGGCGACGCCTCCGGCCAGCACGAATGTGCGGCTGTCGGCGCGTTGCATCCACCAGGCGACCGACACCAGGCCTGGTTCGGAGCCGCCCTTGTAGCGAAGGTCGCTCCATACGGCTGGATCGAAATCCATTCCAGCAGTCGGGTTGATACTCAAGATGTCGGCGATGGGTTCGAGCCCGGGCCGCTGAGCCAGCTCGGCGAGGTGCTGGTGGGTCCGGCAGATGTCGGTCGGAGTGGCGAACCACCCGAAATCGCGCGGATCGGAGATGGCGATGCCGTCGGCGTTCGTCAGCGAGAGCTCGTCGAAGCTGGTGATCCACTCTTGCTCGGTGAGCGAGTCCAACAGCTGCGGTCGCCCCTGCTCGTCGAGTGCTCGGTAGTCGTCGCTGTTCGGTGGTTCGGGATCGAACTTGAGCCGGAACAAGTCCGGCGTGGTGAGCAGTGGCACATTTGCCGTTGCGGTCTCACCAACCCCTGAGGTGACGATGGCCGCTTCGACTCGTTCTCGGCGGAGCCGGTAGATCAGATGGTCGGTAGCGATCAAGGCCGATATCGAGATCATCTCCTCGGCGTAGGTCCGCAGGGTGACCGGCGTGCCGGATTCCATGGCAAAGATGGTTCCATCGGGCGAGGATTTATAGGCGCACAAGTACGCCTAGCTGAGCGCGACGGGCAGCTCGGAACGGTTGGGCGTGCATTTCTCGCCGACGATCAGCAACTTGTTCTCGGAAACGTTCTTCTCTATGAGACCGACACCGCTTATCCGAAGGAAGAAACCGGCGCATCAACCGAATACACGGTGCAAGCAGTTCTCGACGTTCTCGCACCGGCGCAACCGCCAACGGGATTTGAAGACACTATGACAGCGCCGCAGGTGATGACCGGCTACCTGATGCTCGATGCACTTATCGCCAACGTCGATAGGCATCACGAAAATTGGGGCGTGCTGACGGGTGCCAGCGGCACCCGTGAACTAGCGCCAACCTTTGATCACGGCTCATCTCTCGGATTCCTGCTCAGCGACGCAGCGCGACGCTTCCATCTGGACACCAACGACCGGAATCAAAGACCAGAAATGTGGGCCAGCCGCGCTCGATCGCGATTCAATCGCCAACACCCCGTCGCAGTGTTCAATACCGCTGCCGAACATGAACCCGCTGCAGCTGATACTTGGCGTGGAAGACTCCATTACGTATCGAGCGGGGCCGTAGTTGATTTACTCCAGGCTGTGCCTGCGGCGAGAATGTCGGAAGCCTCTCGAAGCTTCGCGATACGAATCATCGAAGAAAACCGGCGACAATTACTGTCAGACCCCTCTGTCAAAGTGAAATCATGACCACGATGGAACGTATGACATCGACAGCAGCAAGACATCTGTTCGTCGCTTGGCGGGACGTTTCCGACTCGAGAATTCACCCGGTTGGGCGACTTACCTGGATTCCAGACAACGCCGGATACGAGTTTCGGTACTTGAACAACGTGAAAGGTCTTGAACGATTCAATGTGCTGCCCGGGTTCCCGGACCTCGAACGCGTTTATCGTTCCAATTCCTTGTTCCCGCTATTCGAAGTAAGGATCATGTCGCGTCGGCGCCCTGACTATTCGCAGTACATGGCGTCGCTCGGACTAAGCGGTGAAGATCACGACCCGTTCATCCTGCTTGCCCGCAGTGAAGGCTGGAAATCAACCGATCGTCTCGAGGTGTTCGCAGCACCCCGACGATTAGACGACACTGACATCGGCTGTTCGGTATTCTTCCTGCGAGGCCTCCGATATCACGATGGAGCAGCCGAGATTGCTGATCTGCTTTCAGCTGGCGATGAGCTGGCCATCCGCCACGAGCCCGAAAACCCCGTGAATCCCCTTGCGATACAGCTTCTGCATAGCGGAGTTGTCCTCGGGCATGTACCGGGTTATCTCGTAGACCACGTGCACGAAGTGTGGGATGCATGCGGCTCGGATGCCGTGCAGGTATTTGTGGAACATGTGAATCCGGATAGCAGCGGGTCACACATGCGGCTGCTGTGTCGCATCGAGAGCTGCTGGCCGGACAACTACCAACCATTCTCCGATGCTCGCTTCCTCCCGCTGATAAGTGACTGAGCCGGTGAACGATCCTTAGCTGCTCGAAACTCAGACGAGCGAAGCGCAACTCGTTAGGTGTGGCAGCGCGGCATTCGCGTTAGGTCAGACATCGGCCGCCGCAAAACTGAGAAATCCCCCGCCAAAGGCGAGGGATTTATTCAGCGCGCTCGGAGGGACTCGAACCCCCAACCTCCTGATCCGTAGTCAGGTGCTCTATCCAATTGGGCGACGAGCGCAGGCGCAATATCGTAGCCCGCGATTCACAGCCTGCAATGCCGATCAATGATTCGCCGGGAATCTCCCAGCACCGACCACCTACTTGCCGTTACCCGACTTCTTCGGTGGCGTCTTAGCGCTGTTGGGCTTCTTGTCCGACGTGTCGTCGGAAGTTGCCTTGGTGCTGTCGGGCTTCTTGGTCTCGCTGGGCTTCTTGCCCGATGTTGAGCTCTTCTTGGAAGAAGGTTTGGTGCTGTCCGGTTTCTTGGCTTCGGTGCGCTTCTTGCCAGCTGTTGGGTTCTTTTTGGAAGAAGGTTTGGTGCTGTCGGGCTTCTTGGTTTCGGTGGGCTTCTTGCCAGCTGTTGTGTTCTTCTTGGCCGAGGCGGTCGTGCTGGCGGCGGCGTCCTTCTTGGGTGCCGTTGTGCTCTTGGTGGTGGTCGAGCCCTTCTTGACCACTGTCTTCGTGCTGCCCGCTTTGGTAGAGGCTGCGTTGTTGGCGGTGGTCTTTGCCGGCTTCTCGTTGATCTTGGCGTTGTCGTGCGGGCCGGTGGTTGCCTTGGTCAACGAGCTCTCAACGCCGTCACCCTGGCGCTGGAAACTCTTGCTCAGGATGGCGACCGACACGATCAGCACCAGGCTCATCATCCAGATGTTGATGCGCACGCCCAAGATCTCGGTGGCGTTGTCGATGCGCACCGTTTCGATCCACAAGCGGCCGATTGCGTATCCCGCGGCATACACCCAGATGAGCCGCCCGGATTTCAGAACCCGTTTGCGGTCGAGCCACAGCAGGAACACGACCAGGCCGAGATTCCAGAGTGTTTCGTAGAGAAACGTCGGATGGAATGTCTCGACGTCTTCGAAACCGGGGCGCCGATACTGGGGATCGATTTCGAGGCCCCAGGGCAACTCGGTCGGGCGGCCGTAGAGCTCTTGATTCCACCAGTTACCGATACGACCAATCGCCTGAGCCAGCGGCAGCGAAGGTGCAACCACGTCGGCCACGTTGACCGTCGAGATGCCGCGACGTCTGGTGAACAAGATGCCCGCGACCGCTCCGGCCATGATGCCGCCCGGGATCCCAAGCCCGCCTTCCCAGATCTTGTACCACTGGCTGATCGGTACCCAGTCGGTGATGATGTGGTAAATCCGCGTGCCAACCAAGCCCGCAGGGACCACCCACACCAACATTTCCAGCGGGATGTCGGGGTGCAGGTTCCGCTCGGGTGCTCGAGCACGGGCCAGCACGGTGGCGGCGATGATGCCGAGCCCGATCATGAGCCCGTACAGGGTGAACGTCAGTGGACCGATGTCCACCGAATTGAAGGACGGGCTGGGAATCGAAGCGATCCACCCGGAGCTGTATTCAATCAAGTGACGACCTACGAATCTTGCGTTCTCATGTTGCGTGTAACGCTCCGCCCCAGATGTACCCGGATAGCGGCGCTTGGATGCAGCGGGTGCGCCACGAGTGGAGCGCCACGATCATAGGTCGCTTCCCCCATGAACGACTCGCGACACGACGACCCCAGGGATTCTCCACCCGACTCTCATCGCTATGTGCCCAGCGCTCGCCCCAAGATCCGGCTCAGCGCTCGTCGTCAGCGCTCGGTGTCGATGTCGATGTCGATGTCGATGACGACGGCAGTGGCATCGTCGGTGCCGTGCATCGAAGTCAACTGCTCGACAGCAACACGAGCTGTGGCGCCGCGGACGCGTTTGGCGAACTCGTCGGGAGCCATATCGTGCGACACGCCGTCGCTACAGATGACCAGACGATCGCCGCGGCGAAGCGACACGGAACGAACGTCGATCTGTAGATCATGATCGGGCTTACCCAGGTAGCTGGTGAGCGCCCGCAACGGCCCCAGTTGCCGAGACTTGTGAGGGATGATTCCGGCCGCCAGAAGCTCGCTACGTAGATTGTGGTCGCGGGTCAACAGTTCGGTATGACTTCCCCGTATGCGATAGATGCGCGAGTCGCCCACATGAACGACGGTGGCCTGATCGTGGGCGATACGCAGCGCCGACAATGTGCATCCGCTTTCACCTTCGTCACCGGCCAAGGCCCGGACCTGGCGGTTCACCTCTCGCACGATCGAGGCCGGGTCCGCAGTCTCGGTCGCCATCCATTCCGTGATCATGGCTGCGGTGGCGGTTCTGGAGGCTTCGTCGCCTGCGGCCAATCCGCCCATGCCGTCAGCCACCACGAATACGGGGCCGAGTTGACGCCAACTGTCCTCGTTGCAGAGCCGCTGGCGACCTTGTACCGACTCGGCCGCCCAGTCGGCGACAATCAGATTTTGTGGCCCTGGCTGATCGATGAGCGCTCGCGGTGAGCCGGTGGTCGAATCATCTTCGTCGAGTAGATCGATCATGACGAGCTTCCCGAGGTCAACAGCATGATGGTCAGCACGATCGCTATTGCGATGACCACAGCCAACACGGCAGCGGCAACGAACCATCGAGGAAAGGCTGCTCGGCTGCGAGAGGTGTTCACCACTTCAGGAGCGAGCGCATCGCGATCCCAGTAGCTGATGGTCGTGGCCGGCGGCGCCTTTCCCTGGGTCAGACTGTTCTGGGGATCGAGGGCCGAACGAACCGGAGCGGGAGCGACGGTGTCGGGCGCAGCAGACCTTCTGGCTGACTCACGAACGGCGTCGCCGGGGTCGCCGGGGTCGGCGCGGTGGTCCATGACTCGGGTGTGGTCGGCACCGAGATCGTCGCCGGGTGGCGAGGCTGTTGGCCCGACGGGCATGACTCGGGTGGGGTCGATGGCAAGGTCATCATCGACCTGGTTGGCGATGACCTTGGTCGGGTCATTTGCCAGGCTGCCTTCGCTGGCGAGTTGGCTGCGAATACGTGCCGCCTCGGACCTGATTGCATCAACGGTGTCACCCGATGCTGGCAGCGTTGCTTCGTCGGCCGAATCGAAGTGCAGGCCAACGACGTCGGCCGATGCTGCCACTTGGTGTTCGGTGCCGCCCGAATCTACAGGGTCGGGTGGTAGGTCATCGCTGATCATCGTGCGTGCGCCATCGACTCAGAACGTAGCGTTCGCGGATCGATGGCTCGACGCATTCGCTGCACGGTCCCGGCGCCGCCATTGATTGCATTGGCCAACTCGTCGTAGTTCTTCCATGCCACCTCGGCCGTGGCGTCTGATGGGGGCAAGGGGTGGAACGCAGCGATGCTGACCTGGTCGGCGAGCAGCGCCACGCGCGCCGACACGTCGGGCTGGGCCAGCACATCTATGGCTTGTGCGTAGCGAGCGGCTTCGGCCGGGGTCGCCCGGTCGGGTAGGCCGCCACCGGCTTCGTCGACGCGATCGACGAGCTCGGCCCATGCTCCAGCGATGCGCTCGGCAGGTGCCTCGGCGTGGCGTCGACGTCGGCGACGCCACATCTTGTAGCCCACAACCGCAAGCGCAATTAGCACCAACACGATCAAGCCGGTCGATGCTGCGGCCAACACAGCACTCGCCACCGTGAGCCCGCCCGCGATCTGTTCTTCCTCTTCGGGTTCTTCCTCTTCTTCTTCGTCTTCGGGTTCTTCGGGCTCTTCGACCTCGGGTGGGGTCTCGTCTTCGGGCAGCGGCGGCGACTTCGGCGGTTCGGCGAATGGTGCGCCCGCAGTATCGTTGTCCTCTTCGACCTCTTCGGGTTGCCGGTCGCGATCCGGCGTGACGTCGACCGGCATCCAACCCTGACCCTCGACGTGGACCTCGATCCAAGCGTTGATGTCGGATGCATAGATGTCTGCGCTGCGATCGACCCACCGATCGGGAGGCACCACGTAACCAACAGCCACCCGGACCGGAATCTCCGACAGTCTGGTCATGATCGCCGCGCTGGCCGTATAGATCTCTTCGTGACCGACCAGGGGTCGCAGTTCGCTCTCTTGTATCGGTCCGCCAGATAGCTGTGCCACCTGTAAGAACGAACCGATTCGCCCAAAGGTGTGGCCGGGTGAAAGCTCGAGGTCATAGGAACCGAGTTGCAGATTGTCGCGGATGGCCAGAACCCGTCGCCCGCTCTGCTGCTCGAGGCCGGTCGAGAAGTCTGCTGCCAGATTGGAAGAGCGTCGTGTAGGGAAAGAGTGTAGATCTCGGTGGTCGCCGTATCATTAAAAAAAAA
>ENA-ORXM01000631-ORXM01000631.1-marine-metagenome-genome-assembly--contig:-NODE-631-length-58848-cov-4.071345_pt1 | contig 58848 bp, 55 predicted proteins | sample MGYA00237867_ERZ511480 | MGnify/ENA primary metagenome ERZ511480 (study PRJEB26309, sample SAMN06266103) | marine metagenome | isolation source: Algal blade | place: United Kingdom:Sidmouth, United...
ATGAAAATTGTGAAGCTCCCAAATGTTGTTTTAGCGATTATTTCAGCTGTCTTACTTTGGTTAGCTTGGCCGCCGAGTGTGTTATTCCCTTTGATTTTTGGAGCCTTCATACCCTTATTTTTAATTGAGCGTAACCTAGTTAACAAAAGCAAAAAACGCACGGGTTGGAAATTTTTTGGCTATGTATTCTTTGCCATGCTCATTTGGAACATATTAACAACCTATTGGATTTGGTTTGCTACGGCAAGCGCTGGCGCAGAACCGGCATCAATAGCCGCTTGGGCCTTCAATGCCCTCTTTCAAAGCTTACCTTGGGTTGGTTACTATAGAATAAAAAAACGCTACAATTTACGCTTAGGTTTTATCGCATTTATTTGCTTTTGGTTATGTTTTGAATGGGTTCATTTCTCTTGGGAATTAGCTTGGCCTTGGCTTACGCTAGGTAACGTGTTTGCCAAGTTTCCCGAGCTTGTGCAATGGTATGAACTCACCGGCGTAAGCGGTGGCACCTTTTGGATTTTAGTGATCAATATTTTAGTGTACAAACTCGCTTTTTTGAAAATAGAAAGACGAAGATTGAACCAAGCCTCACTTGGCTTATTACTAATTATACCTGTTGCTCTTTCTTTAATTCGTTACAGCACTTATAAAGAGAAAGGCAAGGAAATTACAGTGAATGTTTTACAGCCAAACATAGATCCCTATCTCGTGCTTGATGATCAGGTTGAGGTGATGAGTATGACTGATCAATTCGTTCCTTTAGCCTTGCAAAACAGCAATGACAGCACAGATTATATTGTATTTCCAGAAGGGGCATTGCTTACCTACCCTTGGTGGGACAACATAGAAAATGATCGTTCGGTCAAAACACTAAGAACCATTGTAGAGCAGCGGCCAAATGCAACCATCATTGTAGGTTCAGACCTTGTAATGAATTACGGGAACGAAAAGAAATCGGTCACAGCACGCTTCAGCGAACGAGGCGACTTTTATTATGACGTTTATAATGCGGCCTTCCAAATTAAACGGAATGAGCCAATCACATTCTATGGAAAATCGAAACTCGTTCCAGGCGTAGAACGAATTCCCTACCCGCAGTTCACAAGCTTTTTGAGCGGGCTAGCTATTGACTTGGCCGGTGCAGCAGGCTCAAGGGCTACTCAAAAAGATAGGTCTGTTTTTGAATCGAACAGCACAAGGGTTGCTCCTGCAATTTGTTATGAAAGCATTTTTGGCGATTATATGAATGAGTTTGTGAAAAATGGAGCCGACGTTATTTTCATCATCACAAATGATGGTTGGTGGAAAGACACGCCTGGCTACAAGCAACACTTTCACTATGCTCGTTTGCGTGCAATTGAGAATCGCCGTTCGGTAGCTAGATCGGCAAATACAGGAATCTCTGGCTTCATTAACCAACGTGGTGATATTTTGCAGCGTAGTGAATGGTGGGTTGAAGATTCCATGGCTTCGTCATTAAAGACCAACCAAAAACTCACAATTTATACACGTTTTGGCGATGTGTTTTACAGAGTTGGTGGATTGCTGACCGTCGTATTTATTCTAGTTTCATTTGTGAATCGGTGGACTGGCGGATTCAAATACAGAGTATAAGAAAAGTAAAACAACCTCATTTTTATTAACATGACATAAGGCGCATTTAGGCCTACATCCACATTAAAAGGGAGGCTATCAATTCTTATCGATAAAATACCAATCAACTTAACATAAAAAAACGAGCCGAAGCTCGCTTATGATAATGGATTGATGAATCGCTTCACGAAAAGTCAACCATAATTTTATTCAAAATCGTCTTCCTCAGTGTTATTGGTGATCACGCCGCTAGGTGTTTCAATCATATTTGGATCAGTAACGGGCCCAACATTAGTATCTGTTTGACCATCATCAATCAAAAGTGGGCTACTGAAGGTTTCACAATTCATACTCACTGTTTGAAATCTAGGCGCCTTGAAATTAGCATCTTTCGAAATACCAAAATCATCGGCATTCGCATATAATTCTTTAAAGAACTTGCCCCAAATTGGAAGAGCCGCACGTGCTCCTTGTCCATGACCTGACCATGTAGGAAAATGCAACGCTTGATCGTCGCAACCTGTCCAAGCAATGCCAAGTAAATTTGGTGTAATACCTACAAACCAAGCATCTGTATTGTCATCAGTGGTGCCTGTTTTTCCTACAATGTGTTGATTATTCAGTCCAAATTGCCAATTAATTCTCGTTGCTGTACCGCCATTTACTACGCCACGCATCATCTGCAACATGGCATAAGCAGTTTGTTCACTCATGGCATGCTCAATCTTATTTGGGTTGAATGTCGCGAGTATATTACCGTTCTTGTCTTCAATTCTTGTAATGTAGATTGGTTCGGTTGCAACACCTTGGTTGGCAAACATGCTAAAGGCTTGTGCCATATCTACTAAGCTTTGCTCAGTTGTTCCTAAAGCGATTGAGTATACTTCTGGCACATTATCAAGCCCGGCTTTTTCAGCTAAAGCAATCACCGGTCTTGGTCCAATATCTTTAATTAGTTGTGCAGAAATATTGTTCATAGAGCCTGCAAAGCCTTCTTTCAAGGTAATTGCTCGGCCATCATATGGGCCACCGCCAGAGTTTTTTGGTGACCAAACTTTACCCGATTTCGTTACAATGTCAACTGGTAAATTGGGAATAGTGTAGCACGGCGACCAACCATTATCAATAGCAACTGAATAGAGAAAGGCTTTGAATGTAGAACCAACTTGTCGTTTAGTTGTGGCATGATCAAACTTAAAATATTTGAAATTTCTGCCACCAACCCAGGCCTTCACATGTCCGGTTTGAGGCTCGGTAACCAAAAAGGCAGACTGTAACATCAATCTGTGATGTTTTATAGAATCAATTGGACTGAGCAGTGTATCAACCTCACCTTTAACGGGGTGATAAACAGAAGTATTTAAAGGCTTTCTCATCTCCTCTTTCACTTCATCTCTGCTCCATGATGGGTTTGCACGTTTTAAGCTGTTATATCGTTCAGAGTTTGATATCGCTAACTCAAGTGCAGTTTTCGCCTGCCGAGTTCTCCACGGGTCTGTTTTCTTATTAATTCCATCAAATAAGCCTTGTAATTCTTCCAAATGCTCAGTCACTGCATCTTCAGCAATTGCTTGCATTCGAGAGTCAATAGTTGTATAAATTTTAAGGCCGTCTCTATAAATATCAAAGCGCTCGCCACCAACTTTTGGATTATTTTTTACCCAGTCTTTGAGAAAGTCATTTTGAATGACTGAACGTAAATAAGGCGCTAAACCCGTGTTATGGTCGTCTCTTTGAAAACGCACTTCGGTTTCCATAGCTTGTAGAGAATCTTTCTCACCCATGGTGAGGTGGTTATTCTTTTGCATTTGGCGTAACACAATGTTTCTGCGGCGTTTAGAGTCTTGTGGGTGTTGACGTGGATTTAAAGCAGATGGATTTTGCAACATACCAGCGAACACTGCTGCCTCTAAAGTATCAATTTCCTCAACTTTTTTACTAAAATAAATTTTAGAAGCAGATTGAATACCAATTGCATTATTCACATACTCAAATTGATTTAAGTACATGGCTAAAATTTCTTCTTTGGTGTATCTCTTTTCTAGTTTTAAAGCAACAATGTATTCTTTAACCTTTTCAATGATACGTTTCGGCAAATTCTCAATACTCCTACCATCTCTTCCTTGCTCCAATAAGTTTTTCGCCAGTTGTTGTGTAATCGTACTTCCACCACCACGCTTACCGAGAAACACAACGGCTCTTGCAGTGGCTTTCATATCAATACCTGAGTGCTTATGAAAGCGTTCATCTTCTGTAGATATAACCGCATTCACTAAATGGGCTGGTAATTGGTCATAAGTGATGTTCACCCGGTTTTTACGATATATTTTTCCTAGTATTTCACCGTCAGAGGAATAAACTTCTGTAGCCACGGCTAAATTCGGATTTTCGAGCTCAGCAAACGAAGGTAGTTTGCCAAACGCGCCCCAAGAAGTTAGGAGAAATAACAGTCCTAAAGCAAATAGACCAAGAAACATAATTGCCCAAAATGATCTTATGAGCGTAGTCCGTAACATCGGTTTACGAGTGGTTTGTGCCAAGTGTATGTGTTTATTGTTGATTAATTATATTAAGTGCTTGTTCTGTTAACGGGCTAGCAGGAAAATTTTGTGTGAATTGCTCGAGCTCTGTTGCCAACACATTTTCACCCTCTAATTTGCCCATGCTCATTGCCCTTATAAACGCAAATTTATCCGCAAAAGCATTGTTTTGAAAATTTCCGGAACGCTCAATATGCACAAGCGCATTGTTAAAATTTCCTTCCACGTAAGCATCATAAGCTAGATCATAGAGTTGCTCTATTTCAGACCTAGTCGTTTCTGGAGGTTCCCTAGAAGAATCAACAGCTTGTAGTTCTCGATCTTTCAATCCTGCTAGCACAGAAGAAGGTGGATTTCTCCTTGCTAGTTCTTGTTTATAAAATGATGCCATTTCTTCATCGCCGAGCGAATAATCAAAAATTTGGATGAGGTTTTGGTAGGCCGAGAAAATTTCGTTGTTTGCAGTTTGCTTTTGATCGTCTGAACGTGGTATCGCTCCTAGATAATTCGCAATGCGTTGTTCTTCGGTAGAAATTTCGGCTTCTTCGTATTGTTCCTTTTGTGCGCCTTGTGCTCGTTTGCGCACTCGATTAATGACTTGAGATCTACGCCAATTGTCTACATTTGGTCTGCTCCCCCATTCTTGCTTAAACTGCGTGTAACCTAATGTTGCTTGTTGCAAATCATAAAAATAAAACCCACTTTGTTCTTCAGATTCGCTGTTTCTATCACGCCTATTTCGGTTGGTGTTTACTTGATTATTGCCGAAGCTGGCGTTGGTTTCTTGTAATTTGTCTCTGAATTCATCTCGAATTTCTTGTTTTACTTTTTTCTCAATGAATTTTTGTAATTCCTCATCTGTCATTTCAGCTAAAACAAGTAAACTATCTTGTAAGTAAATAGCATCAATATTTTGATTGATGCTCGTTACCCGAGTTGTATATAATGCCGTGGTAGTATGCTCTGCAGTGTTAGCTTGCATGAGTGCAAGCGCTTCTTCAAAGTTTGGTTGTGCTTGCTTGAATGCTCTGTTTCGGTAATATTCATAAGCCAAGGCTGAAAAGGTCTTTTTCTTGACCTTATCGTCACTCGTTTCTGCTTCAAGAGATTTTTGATATGATTCTACAGCCTTATCAATATCTCCTTGTGCAGTGTATGCCTCACCCAAGTAGTAATAAACTTCATCTAAAAAGTCATCATTTTTAGCATCTCTCGTCATACGCTTTAACGGGGTCACAAAATCTTGATTTTCGAACTTGCCCTCTTGAAATGCTCTGTCTATGTTATTCATTTTCGCATGATAAATCATGTCGTAATATGGATGAAACTTCTCAACCGTATTAAAGGCTTCCTCTGCTTTGTCCCATTGTTGCATCTCGCTATAAAGTTGCCCGAGTAAATAGTAGAGTCTCCCTTTTTCTTTTCGCTGAGCAGAATCGGCTGCCAGCTGAACGTATTCGGCTGCTTTTGGCATATTTTCTAGACGAATATGCATATCTGCATAGGTGAGATAATAGTCAGTATTTAATCGAATTGGGAAATACTCATCTTCATTTATTGCGGTAAGCACTGCATTTGCAGCTATAAATTTTTCTGTAGTAATGTATGTCTTGGCCAACCAAAGCAAAGCATCTTTTGCGGCGAGTTCATGAGCTAAAAGACCTTCTTTTTGCATTGATTCATCGTTCTTGAGCACGGGTGCATTGGCTAAACGTTCTCTATCTGCATCACTAATTGCATCTTTTTGTTTTGTTACTTCGCGTTCACGCTCTTTGATTTCACGCACAATTTCTTGCGCATCAACAGCTCTACCCTCTTTTTTTCTGTCTTCAACTTCTTTTACAGCCTGTTTCTTTAATCGTTGATTTCGTTTTTTTAATCGTTTGGCTTCTTTGGCACGTTCTTTAGCAGTTAAGCGTACTTCCTTTTCTTTTTCTTGGGCTTCTTGTTCGCGTTCTTTTTTTATCTCCTCTACCTCTTTAAGCTTCTCTTTGGCCTCGTCTCGTCTTTCCTTTGCATTATCGAGACCTTTAATTTTTTGGCGAGATGTAACGCGATCATCTTGTACGCCTTGTTGAAATTCTGAGCTCACGTATCTGAAAATTTTCTCAGACATCTCATAGTCACCTTTTATATAATGCGCGATTCCATTCATTAAAAAATGATCATCAACCCATTTTGAATAGGGCTTTTTCTCAATTATGGCAGTTGTTTTCTCAATAATTTCGTCCATTTGCCCACTAACAGATCCGTCGCGCGCCACAGCATCTTGAACACTAGCAGCAAATAAAGCATCATAATCTTCTTGAAAGCCATCTGTAGCCGAGGCAATACTTGTTTTGTAAACTAAGGATGAGTTGTAATATGCATTATATCTAGAAACTGTATTATCAAACATGCGCCCAAGCATACCCGGGGGCTTTTGCTGAACAGTTTGCTGTTGAGTTGCACAACCGGCTAATAACCCAAGAAAAAGAAAAGTAAAAAGGAGAGATTTCAAGCTCAAGATGTTTATGTTGTTAGAACGTAATTTTACTCAAATATTGTATAAATAAAAACGTTTAGACCATTACAATTTCCAAATATACCATTTAAAATTATGCCAACTTTATGGCTTCACTGTGGAGTAAATTAAGAGAGCGCTATGTGATTAGCGTTCGCAATCAATCGAGTTTCTTTGAAAGCACAAAAGCGTCATTGACTGTCTTAGAAATGTTGTCATTGGGTTTACTGCTATTCAGTCTCATTGCGCTGCTCACGTTTTTTGCAATCAAGTTTACCAGTTTGGGTCAACTCGTTACTCCAAATGCTGAGAAAAAATCAACGCTAGTTGAGTTACACGAACGGGCAGATAGCCTTGAAAACCAAGTTGAAATACAACAAAATTATCTAAAAAACATGCAAAGAATCATTGCAGGCGAAACTATTGAAGAGGTTGAAGATAAAGATTTAAACGAGCAAGAGATTGCTGCTCTTGAAATTTCAGAGCCCACCGAAAAAGAGCTTGAGTTACGAGAATTAGTGAATGAGCGCGAAATTCTTACGCCTTCAAACCGTTCAGTAAAAAGTGTGGTTTTATTTGAACCCCCAATTTCTGGTGTAGTCACCTCAACATTCGACATTGAGGAGCAACACTTTGGTGTAGATATAGTTGCCCCGAAAAATACGGCAATCAAATCAGCCGCGAATGGAAAGGTACTATACTCTTCTTGGAATAGTGATGATGGTTACTCAATGATAATTACGCACAGCTCAGGATATATATCAATTTATAAGCATGCCGAAAAGTTGCTTAAACAAGTAAATGATCAGATTAAAAGTGGTGAGGCAATTGCTTTAATTGGAAACAGTGGTGAGAATACTTTGGGCTACCATTTACATTTTGAACTTTGGAAAGATGGCTTGCCTGTAAATCCAGATTCTTATATCAACTTGTACTAATGAAAGTTTACTTCCCAATAATTTTGCTCTCGTTTTTAGCTTGCGTTACAATTATAGCATTGAAACTCATTGAGTTTTTCGTAGCCTACGATTCTCATTTCCTTTTGATTTCTACCGCTGTTTTCACCGTAACAACTGTGGTTTTTGCCACTGTGCTGAAGCGATTGCCTAAAGAGAGCAAAAAAAACATTAGCTCGCTAATTGGCATTATAGGTATAAGCATGTTTGTGTTCCTGTTCTTGCTATTGTTTTATGCAAAAGTGGGAGACCGAGATTTGGTGATGAAGCCAGCGCTATCGCTTTTGGTACTTTATTTTTGCTTCAAGTTCGCTTTGTTCTACCCTATTTTAAGAACATAATTATTCGTTGAGAATATCATTTTGTTCTAAAAATTTGGTATCGAAGTTCCCAGAAATAAAATCTGGATGATCCATTAATTTTCTATGGAATGGTATGGTCGTTTTCACGCCAATCACAACAAACTCGTCTAACGCTCTTTTCATGATTGCCAACGCTTCATTTCTAGTTGGGCCATAAGTTATCAGCTTTGCAATCATAGAATCATAAAACGGAGGAATTGTGTAGCCCGAATAGGCATGTGTTTCCATTCTTACACCATGACCTTTTGGTGTATAAAACGTTTCAATTTTACCAGGACTTGGCATGAAGTTATTGTACGGATCTTCAGCGTTTATACGGCATTCAATGGCGTGTAATCGTGGGAAGTAAGCTCTACCAACTACTTTTTCGCCCGCCGCAATTTTGATTTGCTCCTTAATCAAATCAAAATCCATAGATTCTTCGGTAACTGTGTGTTCTACTTGAATTCTAGTATTCATTTCCATGAAGTAGAAATTCTTGTTCTTATCAACCAAAAACTCTACAGTACCAACACTTTCGTAGTTGATTGCTTTTGCAGCTTCAATTGCTGCGTCGCCCATTTTTTTTCTTAACTCATCATCAACATAGGGTGAGGGGCATTCTTCAACCAATTTTTGATGTCGACGTTGAATACTGCAATCTCGTTCAGAGAGGTGACAAACGTTACCAAACTGATCACCAGCAATTTGAATTTCTATATGGCGAGGCTCTTCAATGAATTTTTCGAGGTAAATGCCGTCATTTCCAAATGAAGCACCTGCTTCCATTTGCGCGGTATTAAATGCCTTTTCAAACTCAATTTCTTCCCGTACAATTCGCATCCCTTTTCCACCACCGCCGGCAGTTGCTTTAAGTATCACTGGGTAAGCAATTTCTTTAGCGAGTTTTTTCGCCTCTTTAATATCTGTAATAAGGCCTTCGCTGCCTGGTATAACAGGAACACCAGCGGCAATCATTGTTTCTTTGGCTGTAATTTTATCACCCATTTTCCGAATCATCTCGGGAGACGGACCAATGAACTTTATATTATAGTCACTACAAAGTTCCGCAAAGTCAGCGTTCTCTGCTAAAAAGCCGTAACCTGGATGTATAGCATCTGCATTTGTTATTTCTGCAGCAGCCATAATATTTGGCATATTGAGATAGGACAACTTACTGTTTGGTGGCCCAATACATACTGCTTCATCGGCATTTCTTACATGCAAACTCTCTTTATCTGCTGTAGAGTAAACCGCAACAGTTTTTATACCCATTTCTTTACAGGTACGCATAATACGCATAGCGATTTCTCCTCTATTGGCGATTAAAATTTTCTTAAACATATCCAAACGTTAGGCTTTGGGGTCAACGAGAAAAAGTGGTTGATCGAACTCAACAGGTGTAGCATCTTCAACAAGAATCTTTACAATCTTTCCTGAAATTTCGCTTTCAATTTCATTGAAGAGTTTCATTGCCTCAATCATGCAAATAACTTCTCCTTGTTTAATTGAATCGCCAATACCAACATAAGGATCTTTATCTGGTCCAGGTGCACGATAGAAAGTGCCGATCATTGATGATTTCATCTCAATTAAATGCGATGGCTCTGTTTCAGTTTCAGCGCTAGAGTCTGGTTGTGAATGTTGAGGTTGCACATTTGGTTGAGAAAACTGCTGCATGGGTTGTTGCAGTTGGGGCTGAGCAGGCATTGATACCTGTTGAATAATCGGATCGTCGCCCTGTGATTTAATCTGAATTTTAAAGTCTTTGCGCTCTATTTCAAGTTCTGAGATCTGATTCTTCTTTACCAGCTTAATCAGGTCTTGTATTTCTTTATAGTCCATTTGTGTTTATTTTCAATATTATTTTTCGCGGCCCATGTATGCGCCGGTTTCAGTATCTAGTTTCACAACATCACCTTCATTAACAAAAAGCGGAACATTCACTTCAGCGCCACTTTCTACAGTTGCAGGTTTGGTTGCATTGGTTGCTGTATCGCCTTTAATACCGGGCTCGGTGTAAGTAACCTTCATCACTACATGTTGTGGCAATTCACAGGTTAAAGGTTGTTCTGTTTCTGCATGAATTAACACTTCCACTTCTGCTCCATCTAGCAAAAACTGCGGGCTACTGATTAAGTCTTCTGGCAAAGTTGCTTGTGCAAAGGTTTCGTTATCCATAAAATGGAAACCCATATCATCTTTATATAAAAATTGATATTTGCGGCGTTCAACCCGAGCAGTTTCAAATTTTGCACCCGAAGGAAAAGTATTATCTAACACTTTTCCTGTGGTAAGGCTTTTCAACTTTGTGCGTACAAAAGCTGCGCCTTTGCCAGGTTTTACATGCATAAATTCGGTGATGGAGTATAAGTCGTTATTAAATTCAATGACTAATCCTTTACGGATATCTGAAGTTGACGCCATAGGATAATTTAAGTTAGTAAAACGAAGATAATTAAATCAATTGACTTAATAAGCCCACTTTAGATATACTGCCCCCCAAGTGAAGCCACCGCCAAAAGCAGTTAAAACCAAATTGTCTCCCTTATTAAGTTGATTCTCATAATCCCACAGGCACAAAGGAATGGTGGCGCTGGTGGTATTTCCATACTTTTCGATATTCATCATTACCTTTTCTACAGGCAAATTCGCTTGGCTTGCTGTATAATCGATAATTCGTTTGTTTGCTTGATGTGGAACTAGCCAGTTGAGATTTTCAGCATTCAAGTTATTACGGTTCATGATTTCTAAGGTAGAACTTGTCATGTTTGAAACCGCGTATTTAAACACTGTTTTGCCATCTTGACGGGCAAAGTGAAGGTTATCTTCAACTGTTTGTTGCGTAGCTGGAAATTTTGAACCGCCTGCCTTAATTAAAAGGTATTCTTCGCCAACGCCATCCATGTGCAAATCTTCGTCAATAATACCGAGGTTTTCGGTTGTAGGTTCTAATAAAACCGCACCGGCTCCATCACCAAAAATGATGCATGTAGTTCTATCAGTATAGTCAATAATAGAAGACATTTTATCAGCACCAACAACAATTACTTTTTTGTAGCTGCCTGACTGAATGAATTTCGCACCTGTAGAAATTCCAAATAAAAAGCTAGAACATGCGGCTAACAAATCATAGCCAAACGCGTTGTTTATGCCTGCTTTTTTTGCGGCGATAGCCGCTGATGAAGGAAAAAGATAGTCAGGTGTAGCTGTACAATAAATAACCAAATCAACCTCATCAGGGTTTGTATCGGTTTTCTGAAGCAATTGTTGTATGGCAGGTGCAGCCAGGTCTGTAGAGCCTTTGCCCTCGCCTTTCAAAATTCTTCGCTCTTTAATACCAGTCCTAGTCGTTATCCACTCATCGTTGGTTTCAACAATTTGCTCAAGGTCTTTATTACTCAAAACAAATTCTGGAACATACCCACCAACCCCAGTGATTGCGGCTCGAATGTTTGACATACTAATTATTCTCCAGCTGCAATAAACAATTTGCCTCTGTAATAAGTGTTGCCATCAACCTCGTAAGTATGGTGACGTAAGTGAGCCTCCCCTGTTTGCTTGCAAGTAACAACATTTGGTACTTCGCTCTTATAGTGAGTTCGTCTTTTACGCTTTCTTTGTTTAGATATTCTACTCTTTGGATGTGCCATAATTATTTATTTTTCAACTCTTTTAATTTCTCCCAACGAGGATCTGTTTCCCCATCTTTTTGTTCTTCATTTCCATCCAAAATAGCTAAAACATCTTCATCGCAGGTTTTATCGCCTCTAATATCATCTTCACAGGTTTTGTAAAGTGGAATATTCACAACAATATTTTCATAAAGAAATTGTGAAAAGTCAATTGCAATATCATTCGGGTTAATGTACATCACTTCATCATCAGCTAAATCGAGGTTTTCTTCATCACCAGTGAGTGTTTTCACCAATAAAGAAGCCGCTCCATTAATTGGAATTTTGACCTCAGATAAACATCGATCACAAAGTACCTTAACCACTCCTGCATAATGAAAATTCAGAACGAAAAAACGATCCCGCTTATCAAATTGCAATTCTACTTCTAGGTCTCCAGATTTAACCGGAGAGTATTCCTTGTTTGCGAAGAAAGAATCATCTATTTTGTAAGTAAACGCATGAACTCCATTCGGCAAGCCAGTAAAGCTTACACTATATTTACTCAAAGTTTTCATGTCTTTGAAAAAGTATGCAAATATAAGCCATACTTTGGTTTTTTTCTCCTCCAGCTTATCTTAATATCTTACCCGTTTCGAGCGTTGTAATTACTGGTATTAGGTACTGAATAAAGCTCTCATTACCGCAATTCAGGAATGTGTCTTATCCTATCATAACAAGCATCTTGTGAATTTCACAGTAACTCTTAGCCTGGTTGGCACGTTGTATGGATGTTATTACCTACACCGTAAACTCATTGTTATGAAACAAGTTTTATTCTTATTGGTGGCCATAGTATTTATTAGCTCATGTGCCAAAATAGACAAGCTCTACGTAAAAGGTGATGACGAAAAGGTTATTGAAAAAGTGCTACGTAAAGAAATGAAGCACCTTGCAAAAGAATCTGAGATTAAGTTTCTTGAAAGTGCATTCGAAAAAAGGCAGAACGATTTACTAGTTAGACTGAAGAATGTGAATGCTAGAGAAAACGAATCTAAATGGATTGACATTTTTACAACTGCTAGAGAGATAGATGATTTACAAAGGCTAATTGAGAGATATGAACCAATTAGAGCGAAAAACGGCTATACTGCCGAGTTTCAATTTGTTGACGTTGCTGATTTGCAAGCAAAATCTAGAGTGAAAGCTGCAGACTATTACGAAAGCGAGGGCAAAAGAAATTTAGAAATTGCTAGAAAAGATGAGAGCAGTTTTCAACGCGCTCGGCAAGCTTATAACCAACTGAGAAAAGCCGAAGAATACGACCGCGGGCGAAATCTTGATTGGTTAGTTAAAGAAGCGAAAGATTTGGGTACAGTTCGTGTCGCAACAGTCATTGATAATCAACCTGTTTATAGAAACATAAGTATGTCTTACAACACTGATGTGAATAGAGCTCTAGAACGCATGACAGATTTTTCAAACTCTAGTTGGGTTCAGCGTGTACATGGCAGTCCTTATGGAAGAGATGTTGACTACGTAGTTAGTGTTGAATTATTTGATGTTGATATTTCTAGAGAAAGAGAACGTGCAGAGAACCGAAACTTTTCTAAACAAGTAAGAGAGCCTGCGCGTAACTCAAACGGTTCTGTAATCACCGATTCTCTGGGCAATACAATTTACACGTATCGAAATATTACTGCTACGGTGCATCGAAGAATCATTGAGCAAGAAGCCGAGGTAGAAATTCGGGCAGAAATTGTGAGAGTTAACGATAACCAAGTTGTTTTCAATAGACGATACAACGACAGCGAAGACTATGAATACTCTACTTGTCAAATTTCGGGCAATGAAGAAGCGGTTCCTAATCAAAACAGGTGTCGCAATCAAGCAAACCGTTTACCTAATGAACGTGAAATGGTTGAAGACGTTTTGGATGATATGACGAGTAGAGTAAGAAGAGATTTGAATAGTAACATTCATAATTTGAAATAGTTGAGACAACCCAGTGTTATTTTCGTGGCAGTTCGCCCATGAAATATCTGAAATTGAATAAGTTAAAACTTCTGTTAATCAAATCTGGGTTTCACTCTACACCTTCTTTTTTGGTCATTGGAGCCCAAAAAGCAGGAACAACAGCTCTTCACGATATTCTGGGAACTCATCCGCAGATTACTAAAGCGCATAGAAAAGAAATACATTATTTTGATAACGATAATTGGTACAATGATCAGAACATACATGAATATTTGCAAAACTTTCCTTTACCGTTTCAATTTCCTTTCAAAAACCTCTGTTTCGAAAGTACACCACGTTATAGCTACCACCCACAAGCTGCGAAACGAATAAAAAAAGCCTTCCCGAATATTAAGCTTATTATGATTGTCCGGGAGCCATCAGCAAGAGCGTTTTCAGCATGGAATATGCATCATTATCATTTTGACAAACACCTTTACCCTCACTTACATGATGCAAGACCCTTCGACGTGGCCATTGAAGAAGACCTTTTGCAAGTTCATAACCTAGAATATATAAAACACGAGTTTGGCTATGTGAAACGTGGTATTTACAGCAACCAGATTGAGCGGTATCTCCAACTATTTCCATCGAAACAACTGTTAGTACTTGAAAGCAATGAAGTACGAAACCTGACAGTAGATACCCAGGAACAGATTTGTCATTTTTTAGGCGTTGAGTATCACCAGTTGCAACTAAAGACTAAAAATAAATCTATCCAGAAAAATGAAACTGACTATACGAAAACACTGGCAGAATTAAAATCTTTCTACGCGCCTCATAACAAAGAGTTGTTTGATTTGCTTGGCAAGACTTATGATTGGTAAATAATTACCCCCAGAAAAAGTGTGAGATTGCAGACTATTTTTGCAACTTAATTTTTACGATGAGTAAAGGCAAAGTATTAGTAGCCATGAGCGGAGGAATTGATAGCACTGTAACAGCTATCATGCTACATAAGGAAGGGTATGAAGTCATTGGCATCACGATGAAGACTTGGGACTATGCAACCAGTGGTGGATCTAAAAAAGAAACCGGCTGTTGTAGTCTTGACTCAATTAACGACGCACGTGAAATTGCTGTAGAACTTGGTTTCCCTCATTTTATTGTTGACATTCGCCCAGAATTTGGTGGCTCTGTAATTGATAATTTTATTGATGAGTACATGGCCGGAAGAACACCGAATCCTTGCGTATTATGCAATACGCACATCAAGTGGGAGGCGCTTTTAAAGAGAGCCGATGACTTAGGCTGTAAATACATCGCCACCGGTCATTATGCTAAAGTCAACTCATCTAAAGGACGGTACTACGTTACTAAAGCTAAAGATGAAAAGAAGGATCAATCTTATGTACTTTGGGGGTTATCGCAAAAGAGTTTAGCCAGAAGCATGTTTCCACTAGGAAATTTTACCAAACCTGAAATAAGGCAGATGGCCCATGATTGGGGCTATGAAGACATCGCTAAAAAGGCAGAGAGTTTTGAGATATGCTTTGTGCCTGATAACGATTACCGCGGTTTTTTAAAACGAAATGTTGATGGTCTTACAGATGAAGTGAGTGGTGGAATGTTTGTGGATCAGCATGGCAATATTCTAGGCGAACATGAAGGGTATCCCTTTTTCACAATTGGTCAAAGAAAGGGCTTAGGAATTGCACTCGGTGAGCCAATGTATGTCACTGAAATAAGGCCGAAAGACAATGTGGTTGTTCTCGGTCGTGAAGACGAATTACAACGCAAAGGCATGCTCGTTCACAATGTGACAATGCAAAAACTTGAATACATACAAGATGGTATGGAAGCACTAGTGAAAATTAGATATAAAGACAAAGGTGCAATGGCAAGCCTTTATAAAGAGGATGATTTTGTACGCGTCCACTTTCACAGCGATGTGAAAGGGATTGCGCCTGGCCAATCTGCCGTGTTTTTTGATGGCGTTGATTTGATTGGTGGCGGCAATATTCACTCAAGTTTCCATTTATAATCACTAAATTTGACTTGTGAAGCAAATTCTCTTTTTCTTACCAGTTTTTTTTCTCCTCTTTTTTTCTTGTGTTGATGATGACAACCCAGCCCAACCGATTGATGAAGCCTTTGACTATGTGCCTTTAACTGAAGGGAGTTGGTATGAATATGCTCTCGATAGTGTGATTTATAATGATTTCGACAATACCGTTGTGACCAGGCAATATGATTTGCGGGTAGAAATCGGCGATTCATTTCAACAAAATGGCGAAACCGTAACCCGCATGTTGAGATACCTTAAGCCAAGAGGCAGCGCACAAGAATTTGAGCTTGAAACTGTTTGGTTTGGTTTAATCAAGAATAATCGGTTTGAAACATTTGAGGAGAATCTTCACTTTATTAAATTTCTTTTTCCGCCAATTGAGGGTACCACCTGGGATGGAAACACGTTTATACAAGGCGAAGGCAATGACAACCCAACTACATCTACCCTTTATTTAGAAGGTTGGGAGTATGAAGTAATTTCTGCAAATCAACCTGAAACAATTCAGGGTGAAACATTTTCTAACGTCACTAAAGTAATGCAGGTAGATCAGCCCGGTGGCGCTGGTGCAATTCAACATTTGGTTGCTGAAGAATGGTACGCAAGAGACGTAGGCTTAATAAAAAAGCGAATGGAACTAGTTGTTGAAAATTGTGGAGCACCGGGTTGTAGTGAGAAAGAACTGCCTGTATTAGATAGAACGAACTTACGAAAAGGCTATACACTCAATCTAGAGATTGTTGACTACCAAATACAATGATGAACCCAATGATTGCCCCCTCTATTCTCGCATCAGATTTTCTTACTCTCGGTAAAGAAATTCAAATGATTAACACGAGTGAGGCCGATTGGATTCACGTAGATGTGATGGATGGTCACTTTGTACCAAATTTGAGCTTCGGATTACCAATTATTTCACAGATAAAAAAGATTGCAACAAAGCCTCTCGATGTGCACTTAATGATCTCAAACCCAGATCAATATATTGATGCTTATGGTGAAGCAGGCGCCGATAATCTAACTGTACACGTAGAGGTTTGTAATCATTTACATAGAACGTTGCAGCACATTCACAGCAAAGGCATGACTGCTGGAGTTGCACTTAACCCTCACACACCCATCGAGGTTATTCAACATGTAATAAGCCAGATTGATGTGATTTGTATCATGTCTGTGAACCCAGGTTTTGGAGGCCAACAATTTATTGAAGAAACTTATGAGAAAGTGAAAGCTTTAAAGGCAATGATAAGGCATGTTGATACGATAACAAGAATTGAGATTGACGGCGGCGTAACCCTTCATAATGCTAAGCAACTGGTTGACGTTGGAGCAGACATTTTGGTGGCTGGCAGTTCTGTGTTTAAGTCACAAGATCCGCAAAAAACAATTTCTCAATTACATGCGATCACCAAGTAGTTCTTCATGAATGCCTAATACTTGCGTAATTAAGCTCTCTACGCCATTGTTATAAATCACATAATTTGCCTTTTCAATCTTTATTTGTTGCGCCATTTGGTTTGCGACTCGCATACAGGCATTTTCGTATGAAAGTTCATCTCGCTGCATAATTCGCTCAATTCGAACACTGTCATCTGCAGCCACAACAATCATTTCATCAAAATTCTTTTCCGTATTTGTCTCATAAATCAATGCTGATTCAACAATTGCATACGGTGACATTAAAGAATGAAACCATGTATCTTGATCTTGAAAAACGAAAGGATGGACAATACGATTTAGTTCAATGAGTTTTTGTTTGTTTTGAAACACGATAGAGGAAATATAAGGCACATTATAGCTGCCATCAGCATGATAACTGTTTTCCCCAAACCCCTCAATAATCATGTTTTTAAGATCTACATTCTCATTGATTAGCTTTTTTGCGCGGAGGTCTGAGTCGTAAACAGGCACATTGAGAATACGAAAGAGTTGAGCAACAACACTCTTGCCACTGGCTATTCCACCAGTTAAGCCAACTCGCTTATTTTGATTTCTTGGCATCGCTTTCTAATGAAGCTATTGCAGATCGGTCTATTTGAATGGTAGTTTTTCCAACATCTAAAAACACGGTTGCATTCGCCTCATTAATATCAGCAATTTTGCCGTGAATACCACTAGCGGTAACAACGCGTACGCCTTTCTTTAAGCCCTCTTGCAAAGTTCTCATTGCTTTTTGGCGAGACATTTGAGGTCGAATAAAGAAAAAATACATTACCAAAATCATAGCAGGCAGAAATAATACTCCAAAATCCATATCAGTTAATTCAATAGTCCACGTCCGGTTTTTACAATTTTACCAGATTCTTTAAAATTTTTCATAATCTTATCAAGTACACCATTAATAAACTCTTTGCTCTTAGGTGTACTGTATTCTTTAGAAATATCAATATACTCGTTGATTGAAACTTTCGTAGGTATTTCTTTAAAATATAGCATTTCACTCAATGCCATTTGTATTAAAAGCATATCGATCTTGGCTAATCGACTCGCATCCCAATTTTTTAAATACTGAGAAAATTCCTCACGTAAATAATCTTTATTCTCAATATTTTTTTTCAAGAGCTGAGACCCGAACGTTTTCAACTCTTTTACTTTCTCCTTATTTTCAAATATGAGTAGAGATACATTTCTCTTTTTCTTTGCTTTGCTGAATAACTTAGTCAGCAACCGCTCTACATCCAAACCGTCATCATCTCTGTTTAAGAAAAGGTCTCCCAAATGTTCCACAAACACCTCATTAGGAAGCAATATCTCAAATACTAAGCTTTTAATAATCGCGATATCATCACTACTATCGGTTAACTGTTGAGATAAATAAGCACTGTAGAAAGCAGAATTTTCCAACTCTTTATATAAAGTTTGAATGACATGCTCATCTTTTAAGTGTGTAAACTTGAACTTTTTTACAATGGTTTGAAAAGTTTCATTCTCTTGTAATTCCGTAACAAATTGGTTCTCCAACAATTTTGCATTTACTTCATTGTCATCGTCAGTAGGGAGCAACTTTGCAGCTTTTATATCGGCAGCCTTTTGTACATATTGACTGACCTCAAGCGCTGTATAAAGAACATAGTGATAAAATGAGAAAAACTGATCAATAGATTGATTGAGTTGCTTGGTCACTTTCTCAGGACTGCTGAACTCATTGCTTTCGAGAACGAATAAACTCTGCATTACTTTAATACGAACACTTCTTCTGCTAAGCATACAGCGAGCTAAATTTGATGTGCAAAGGTATTCTTTCGCTTTTATTTTGATTCATAATAATGAACTAAAGAAGTCTCTTTTTTCGCATGTAATAAATAACAACCATGCCAAGCAATACCGAGAGTAAGATTGCACCCCAAAAAGCGAGCGGTTTATTCTCAAACGGAACAGGCATATTCATGCCGTAAAAACTCGCAACTAAAGTTGGTACCATCAAAATAATTGTAATCGATGTGAGGCGTTTCATCACATTATTCAAGTTGTTCGATATCATTGAGGCGAAGGTGTCCATGGTTGAGTTGAGAATATTTGTGTACACCATACTCATTTCTAGCGCTTGCGAATTGTCAATCATTACATCCTCTAGTAAATCTCTATCTCTCTCGCTTTCTAACTCCAAAAAATCAACGCGCCGCATTTTGGCTACTAATAGTTCATTTGCCCGAATGGCCGTATTAAAATATACGAGTGAGTTTTGAATATTAGACATGATTAACAAATCTTCATTTTTCATGCTATCCTCAAGGCGATCTTCGAATTGATTCCGTTTACGGTTCAAATCTTTTAGATATCGCATAAAGTAGAAAACGATTTTGTCAAAAATGTCTATTACAAAGTTGCCCTTGTTCTCAGGATCGAAGTTGATGACCTTTCTATTGAGAAAAGAGTCTAATACTTCGGTTGGGTGCGCAGAAATGGTTATGAGAAAATCTTTTGTCATGATAATCCCGATTGGAATGGTCACATACAATGCATCATCTTCGATCAAGTTTTTGTTGCGAACGGGCGAATTAAGTACAATTAGCTTTGATTGGTCTTCTTCTTCAAATCTAGAACGCTCATCAGGATCAAGAGAGTCGGTAAGGAAATCTAAAGGAACTTGAAGTTCTTCAGAGAGTTGTTTTAAGTTATCTAAATTGAAAGGAGGATAAATATTGATCCAACAACCTTTTTTGGGATGTTCGATTTCAACTAATTCATCATTTGATCTGATATAACAATTTAACATCCACCACAAGATTTAGAAACTAGAAAAGCCTGAATTTCTGAATTCTCAGCGAAATTAAAAGAAAAAAGTTAGATATCGAATTCGCCGATGAACACCTCTTGGGCAGGCCCAATTAACCAAACGGTTGAAATTTCTTTATCATCGTTCACTTCAATCTGCACTTGTAGGTTACCGCCAAGTGTTTCAACCTTTATCAAACTACTCTTGGAGAGTTTTTCTTTGTGATAATAGGCAAGAGAAGAAGCAGTTACTCCGGTTCCGCATGAAAGTGTTTCTGATTCTACGCCACGCTCATAGGTGCGAACAAAGATGCCTTGCTTGGTCTCTTCAACAAAATTGACATTTACACCACCAGATTTTTTGAATTGTGCAGAATTTCTAATTATCCTCCCCTCTTTGCTCATATTTACCGAGTCAAGATTGTATGTAAAACGCACATATTGAGGTGAACCCGTATTCATAATAAAGGCTGTACCATGCATATCGTAATCTGTATTCACGTTCATGGTTAAGGCAATATGGTCGTCTTCTAAAACGTTTGCATGATGGATGCCGTCGGCTGCAAAAAATACAGTACTGTTTCCGGCGAAAATTCCGAGTTGTTTTGCAAATAAAACAGCGCAGCGTGCACCATTACCACACATTGTGCTTCGTTGGCCATCAGAGTTGTGATAAACCATTTCGAAATCTGAGGAACGATGGTTTTCAATAAAGATGAGACCGTCAGCACCAATGCCAAAATGTTGCTCGCACATGAACATAATTTGCTGCTTTGATAAGATCCGTTGTTGTTCGCGGTTGTCTATCAAAATAAAATCGTTACCTGTGCCGTGGTACTTGTAAAAAATCATTCTTGGTGAAACATTAGCAATAACTGTGCAAAAGTCTTGAATTAGAACAAATTTATTAAAAAAAAGAAACCATTTTAATTTTATTATGGTATACTTAAAAAAATATTCGTATGAAAGTCAATCAAATTCTCGTAATCGTTATCGCATGTTTATTCAGTGCCTTGGCGGCAATTGGGATCTATAATTATTTTGACAAGGATGAAGCATACTTTCTTCCCGCGTCAGCATCAAATTTTGAAACAGTTTCATACGCTGAAGAAAGCGAAAAAACTTCTACACTCCCATTTGACTTTACAAAAGCAGCAAAGGTCGGCCTTCCTGCAGTTGTTCATATTCGATCTACTGTAGAGCGTAATGGTTCTTCTAGGCAACCAAACATGCAAGATTTCTTCGAAGACTTTTTTGGAAACCGAGGTGATGGCGGCAGAGAGCAAGAGCCTCAACGTGGTATTGGTTTTGGTAGTGGCGTAATTATTAGTACAGATGGCTACATCATCACCAATAATCATGTTATTGAAGATGCAAACGATATTCAAGTGGCATTTTACAATGATGAAATTATTAAAGCAGAATTAATTGGTACAGACCCAACTACCGATATCGCATTGGTTAAAGTTGACAGAAAAGGTTTGCCACACTTACAATTTGCTGACTCTGACCAATTAGAAATTGGCGAGTGGGTTGCTGCTATCGGTAATCCGGCTGTTGGACCCGATGCATTTGCTTTAAAATCTACCGTTACTGCTGGCATAGTAAGTGCTACCGGCCGAAATATTGGTATTAATGAAGAGCAATACAGAATTGAATCTTTCATTCAAACTGATGCCGTGATCAATAAAGGAAACTCTGGAGGCGCGTTAGTTAATGCAAACGGAGATTTAGTCGGAATTAACACTGCTATTTCTACACCTACAGGTGTGTATGCCGGTTATGGCTTTGCCGTACCAGCCAATTTAGCACGCAAGGTTGTTAATGATTTAAGAGAGTACGGTGAAGTACAAAGGGCCTTACTCGGTGTTACTTATCAAGATATTAAGGCACAAAGCAGTATGGGTTTTCCTGTTGAAAGCAAAGAAAAAGAAGGGCTTTTAATCATTAATGTTTCGCCTAATAGTGCGGCAGACAATGCGGGCTTAAGAAATGGTGACGTAATTATTGCGCTTGATGGAAAGAATATTACTGACCAAAGAGTAAGAAATTTTCAAGAAATAATTGGTAGAAAAAGGCCAGGTGAAACTGTAAACATTCGTTATAAGCGTGATGGAGCTACAAAGAATGCTTCGGTTGTGCTAATGAGTGCGAAACAAACCACTGAAAATTATGAAGCCTCGGTAGATAATATTAAAGATTTGGGCATAGGTGTTGCCGGCTTAAGCCAAGACGAACTTGCAACCTTAAACATTGAAGAAGGTGTGCGTGTAGTTGAAGTAAATAGAGGTGGTTTGCTCAGCAGCATGTCTACTGGCGAAGTTGTTCCAGGGTTCATTATCACAAGAATAAACAATAATTCGGTGAACAGTGCTGAAGATATTACCCGAATTTTAAACAATAGATCTACTCCGCAAGTGAAGGTAGAAGGATTTCACGAAGACAGCCCGAACAACCGCTCAAGTTTCGTATTTCAAATGAGGTAAAAACCAACTAATATTTTTTAAAGAGTGGACAAACACGTCCGCTCTTTTTTGTTTACATTCGTTATTATGAGCAAAAAACGTGGTAATAAAAGGGTGAATGTTGTCTATTCTACAAATGAAGATTTTTCTTTTGATGAGTATAATGAGGATGACACGTTAGACCCTGCCGACCAAGAACTAACTGTTCATCGTGAAAAAAAAGGACGCGGCGGAAAAACTGTAATTATTGTGCGAGAATTTGTCGGAAAATCTGAAGATTTGGAATCGCTTGCCAAACAAATTAAGAAAAGCTGTGGTGTTGGTGGTAGCGTAAAGGATGGTGAAATCATCATACAAGGAGACTGCCGTCCAAAAGTGATGGACATACTCAGTAAAGAAGGGTTTACGCCAAAGCAAGTTGGTGGCTAATTTGAAAGTTGTTCTCTAATTTTGCAGCCATTCTTAACCTGCAATTGAGAATAGCATGAAATTATATAATAAAATTAGCAAAGAAGAGCTGATTAATAGGCTTTATGCCGAACCCTTCGAAAGAGTTACTCTTTCGTTTTACCGTTACGTTATTCTTGATGACCCAGAAAAAATGAGGCACCAGTTGTTCAAACAATGGTCTTCGCTAAACGTGCTTGGTCGAATTTATCTGGCGAAGGAAGGAATAAATGCCCAACTGAGTTTACCCGAACACCATCTTGACCAGTTTAAAAAAGAGCTTTATTCACTAGAGGAGTTTTCCGACGTTCCTCTTAAAATAGCGGTTGATAATGACGGGAAATCATTCTTCAAATTAGTGATTAAAGTGCGCAAGAAAATAGTTGCCGATGGACTTGACGATTATAGTTATGATGTGACCAATGTTGGAAACCACTTGCAAGCTGCCGAGTTTCACAGGCATATTGGTGGTGATGATACAATTGTTATTGACATGCGCAATCACTATGAATTTGAAGTTGGCCATTTTGAGGGAGCCATAAATCTTGATGTTGATACATTTAGAGATGCTTTACCAAAAGTTGTAGATGAATTCGCCGATCAAAGAGATAAGAAATTTTTGCTTTACTGTACTGGCGGCATTCGTTGTGAAAAAGCAAGCGCTTACATGAAACATCACGGTTTTGAAGATGTAAATCAATTGCACGGAGGCATTATTGACTATGGTCACATGTTAAAGCGCTCTAATGAGCCTTCGAAATACATTGGTAAAAACTTTGTGTTCGATGACCGCTTGGGTGAGCGTATTACGGAAGAAATAATTAGTGTTTGTCATCAATGCGGGCAAACCTGTGATGACCATGTAAATTGCGCCAATGATGGATGTCATTTACTCTTTATTCAATGTGATGAATGCAAGCTAAGATACAATGGCTGTTGTACAATTGATTGCAAAGAGTTTATTGCTTTGCCAGAAGAAGAACAAAGAGAGTTGAGAAAAGGTAAACCTGCTAGAGGAACGCACAAAAGTTATAATAAAGGGCGAGTGAGGCCCAAATTAATTGATGTAACTCAACCGTTAAACGATCAACTTTCAAAGTCTGAATAGCGTCGTAAATCTTTTTTTCTCTTCCAGTAAATCAGAAAAAAAGCTGAGGCAAAAAGTATAGGCATCAACAATAGGTATAATACGCCCATATTTAAACCCGTAGCGGCTGTGCTCCCTGAATCAATAGAACTTTCAGCAGTAGCATTACACATGGCACACTGCGCAAGTGATTGAACTTGTAACAAAACTAGTAACGCCAAACAAAGAAAATAACGGTAAGCCGTCTTCATATCACAAAATTACAATGCAAAAAAAGGGAAACACATCTTTAGCTCGCTATAGTAAACTTGCAGTATGAGGTTGGCAAAGAAAATTTTGAAATGGAGTGTGATAGGCTTGGGCACACTTTTCACTGCAGCGTTCATTCTCATTCACCAATTCACTCTTTATCCAACCGAAAAACGCCTAGCCAAACAGTTTAAGGACAAAGGGTTTGAAGCACCGGCGCTCAAACTATCACCAACAAGTGAAGGCATCATTACCTTAATTGACAACGAGAGGCAAAGTAGTTTACCAACCATTGTATTTATTCATGGCAGCCCAGGCAGTTCGCAAGATTTTAGATTATATTTTCAAGATAGCTCATTAGTTCATTACCGCCTTGTTTCAATCAACAGAATTGGCTTTGCGAAAGAAAACTATCAAAACATTGTGCTCGATTTGAATAAACAGGCCCGTGCCTATGTTGAAGTTATTGACCAATTAGAGCCAAAAGTTGATTCTGTTATTTGGGTTGGGCATAGTTATGGCGGTGCACCAGCAGCAATTTCTACATTACTTTCAGAAAAATCATCGGGGCTGGTTCTAGCTGCTGCACCAATTTCACCAAAAGATGAACCGAAGTTTTGGTTTAATCGTGTTGCCGATAATCGGCTTATTTACCAGTTACTGCCGCCATTACTTAAAATGGCTCAAAAAGAGAAAATGTCGCATGCTGATGAGCTTCAAAAAGTAGAAGAGCAATTTTCTTCAATCACACAGCCAATTGTATTGCTGCAAGGTGACGAAGATTTTATGTCGCCAATGAAAAATGTAGACTATGCTGAAAAAACGTTTACAAACTCAGATTCGCTCCTCACAAAACGCATCACAGGTCAAAGTCACTTCTTCCCTTTTCAAGGTAGAGAGCATGTTGTTTCTGCCATTAAAAGTTTCACCCCTTAAGACAATCTTTTTGTTCTCATTTTCACTGCTTCCTGATATAGTGTATAATCAAGGTCGTGAAATTGCCTAATCTCAGCGAGCAAATCTTTGTCAGTAAAATATGTAGCTTTTTTTGTTCTGTTCACATTGAGTTGTGGCATTCTCCATTGTTTTTTACCAAGATACTTTTTTGAAAAATAGGCAAAATCTGAATGATAATGTGCTGTGATTCCGACAAAAGCGAAATCTGAAAGAGAAAAACCCTGCAAGAAAAGTGACTGCGTGTTTCTCATTTCTGGAGCCATACAAAATTGCGCGAGTGACCAATTTTCTTTTACAATTTTCTTTACAAAGTCTGGTGAGGCATCACCACAATTCCGAACCCAGTGGTGATAATGTGAAGCCAAGCGTTCAGCAGGTTCTCGCAACCAAGTAACGAATTGCACATTTCGTCGGTTGAGTAATTGTTTGTATTTCAAAGCCAAAAAGTGACCATAAATGCAGCTTGTGCCTTCAGGTATAACACTTCCATCAGAGTCGGTAAGCAGTCTTTTTTGAAATGCACGAACATCACTCATTCTTTGTTCATGGGTTTTGTGCAACGGCAAATCATCATAATCAAAAAGCAGTTTGCCATCAAAGTGTTGCTCAAGTGATTTACGAAAACTTGTGCCCCCAGTTTTAGGCATATGGATAGCTATAATCAAACCGCTTCTGTTTCTGATAAGTAATCAAAATACCTCATTGTAGTTGCACCATTCTCGTAATTAACCAAGGTTGTACTAATTGTTTTAACTAATGAGCTCTCTAAAATTATGGGCACTTCAAAATCTTTGTTTTGCATAAACTGCATGACATCTTCGGCTCTATTTTCATTTAACCAATTTCTAAATTGCGCTTCCTTTATTTTTTTTACCTCAGCGTTGTACAATGTAGATGATGAACGAATAAATGGAGACCAAGCCAATACGGTGTGTAGTTTTTCATGACCATCCCAAACCAATTCATCAATTTTCATTTGTTTATGGTTAATGAGAATCTGTGTGAATGGTTCAACACCTGTCAAATCAACATCTTCTAAGAATTGATCATGATTATCAAAATCGAGGACTTCGAACACAATCTTGCCTCTACTCCTGTTATATGGCGGCCTATGTTGATGCTTTACAAGCGCACCATTGAATAATAATACTGTGCGTTTATTATTCGAAAAAATCCAAGTTCCTTGTTTTGAACCGTCAATTGGTGCAAGTACAGATACATCGTTTATTGCAACATTTTGCGGCGGAAGAGCTCTCTTACGGGTAGGACTTTCGTCTCGGTTGTGCGCCAACACAAACCCATCTTTAGTTGTTGGGATAAAAACGATGGTACACATTTCTGTAAATTGTTATAGAAAAGCAATAGTTCACGGAGAATATTTGCCTATTTTTGTTACAATGATAACGGCTATCCTCCAAAATACACTGCGTCAGCTTGATCAATTGTTGGCTGAACTTTCGCCCGAAAATTATCAAAGAGAAGATGAAATTTTATCTGGGTCATCAATAGGTATGCACGTTCGTCATATTTTAGAGTTCGTAAATTGTGTTGTTCTTGCAAAAGACAACCAGATTGTTTGCTATGATGATCGTAAGCGCGATATCAATTTGCAAACAGATCTGTTTCAGGCAAGAGAATTTTTAGCCTCACTCGTTGATACGGTGAAAACAATAAACCCAGAAACAAAAGTTAGTTTACGTGGTTGCTATGGTTGCAAAGAGACTGAATACAACTTGAACTCAACAATAGAAAGAGAATTAGCCTACAATATTGAACACGCCATTCATCACATGGCGATGATAAAAATCGCTGTGAAAGCGCTCTACCCTCACATTTCTATTGCACCAGATTTTGGGGTTGCACACTCAACCCTTACTCATGCGCAGCTTAGCTAAATTTAACGTCTTCTTCCATCGAGTGGTCAATGTAGAATTTTGGCCATTCTGGATTTTCTACGGACCATTCATTCCCATCTTTCTGTATTACGGTGTAAAAAACGGCAACATTCTACACTTTCTGTCTGTAAATCCAGGAATCAAAAATAGTGGTTGTTTCAACTTTTCAAAGTTTGAGATTCTAGATCAATTACCTCCAAAATACCTTCCCAAAACAACCTTCTTACCCTCGGAAACGGCAAAAGAATTTAAATATAAAGAAGCTGGATTTGAATTTCCGTTCATAGTGAAGCCCGATAGAGGGAGTCGTGGTCGTGGTGTTATGCTTGTAAAAACTGTAGAAGAACTCAACCCTGCCCTCAACAAAAACTATGATCTAATTATCCAAGAATATATCGACTACCCTTTTGAATTTGGTATTTTCTACTTTCACAACCAACAAACTGGTGACCGGGGCATCACAGGTATTACATCTAAGGAGTTCCTCACCATTTTTGGAGATGGTAAGAAAACGCTTGGAGATTTGATTGAGAACCATCCTAGATCAACATCGAATTTATCTCATTTTAGAGAAAAGTTTTCAAGCGAATGGCAGCGAATTATTCCTGCCAATGAAGAGGTAGTAATTGAAGAAATTGGAGCACATAATCGTGGAACAAAATGCATTGACAGTAGTAGCATGATCACTGAAAAAATGCAGTCTGCGTTTTTTGATCTTGCTGATCATATTGATGACTTTTATTGGGGCAGAATTGATGTAAAAGCAAGATCAAAAGAAGACTTATCTAATGGTGAACATTTTCAAGTGATTGAGGTGAACGGAGGCAGTAGCGAGCCATCTCATATGTTTGATCCTAAATATAATTGGTTTGATGTAGCAAAATTTATTACGCAACACCTCAAACTCCACTACGGCGTGGTGAAAGCAAATATTGAACACGGTGCGCAAATACCTTCTCTACAAACATTTTATGATGAAATAAAACATTACTTTAATAATAAAAAACTACAAATTAAATAACACACTATGAAAAAGTTTCTCAACATTTTAGAATGGATTTTTAGAATTGGCATCGCCGTCATATTCATTCAATCATTATACTTCAAATTCACTTCAGATCCTCAATCTGTCGAATTATTTTCGAAATTGGGTGTTGAGCCCTGGGGCCGATATGGAACCGGAGTTATTGAATTAATTTCTTCTGTACTCTTGTTTATTCCTAAACGAGTTTGGATTGGTGCAGGGTTAGCATTAGGTACAATGATGGGTGCAATATTCTCGCACCTCACTGTTTTAGGTATTCATTATCCTGATGGCGTACTATTTTGGTTGGCCGTAGCAGTTGTAATTATGAGCGCCTTTGTTTTATGGAAAAGAAAGCTTGCCTAAACACGTTGGCACAAATAATAATGTGGTTTGTTTCTTGCTGTAACACAGTACAGAGTAAAATTACCTCCTTGTTTCATGTTCAGCTTGCGCAATACTTGTGCGGGTTTAAGGTGAAAGTTTTTGCAAACCACATCTATTGTATCCTCTTCGGTTATGGAGCGAATTGCTTTGCCGTTTAATTTGACCTCTTCGACAACCTTAAACGTCTTTGTAAGCGGCAAGTTACGCTTTTGTGCCTGTGTGTATAGATGCGTATTAACATCTAGTTTATACAAACCATGTTCAGCAGCAAAATCATCATGCAAGCCACTTTTGAGTAAAACGGAATAAGGTTCGAAAAGAAATTTACCTGTGGTAGGCAGCTTGTTTTCAAGCTCATGCGAAGTTGGGTTGGTACGATATTGACTTACTACACCATTGCCCTCAATGCAAGCAGCAACAACTGGGCTGTTTCCTGAATAATTCTGCTGCGCAACAAGTAGTAATTCCTTTACATCTTGTTTCACTGATACGACGTGAATCTCTTTGATATTTGACAATTTCTTTTGCACGTATGAAATATCGAGCATGGGTGAGAGTTTCACTATTACCTGTTTGGCTTTGCTCAAAATCAAATCCCAATGTGCAAGTAAATTGGGTGAACTATTTTCAATTAAAATGATTTTTTTTGAGTTACTACGACGATCTGGATCAATAAAAACGACATCTAAAGGAGATTGCAAACCAGAAAGCCACTCTACCCCATTTTCATGATACACATGTAGTTTGCGCTCGTGAACGCCGAAGTTGTAATTAGCCAACTTGCAAACCTCTTCATTGGTATCACAGTAATAGCGCTGAGCAATAAGTTTCGACATATAAAATAAGTCTAACCCTAAACCGCCAGTTATATCAGCAATTGAGTTTATATTTTGGTCTATTAGATTACGCTTGTAAATTGCAGTTTGCTGTGATGAAGCCTGTTCAATATGTTTGCTCGGCGGGTATACAATGCCTTGTCGAACAAACTCCGGGGCTTTTTGAGACAAAACTTTGAGGCCATTGATCTGCACGGCTAACTCTGCGGCTGTTACCGCTGAAAAAGGAGAACCTCGCAGCGCAATATCGGCTGGATTTTCATTCTTGTGTTTGTAAATGAATTCTTGTACTTCAGCTGATGCTATTGCCGCATTCATGCTGCATAATACGGAGAAATCATGAAATACACAATCACACCTGTTACGGCTACATATAGCCAGATTGGAAAAGTAAAACGCGCTAATCTGCGATGCGCATCAAGTTGGTTTGTAATTGCTCTATGCACCGTCATTAATATTAAAGGAAAGATGAGGGCAGCAAGAATAATATGAGAAATGAGAATGAAGAAATACACGGAGCGAATCACTCCTTCTCCGCCAAAAGGTGTGCTCTCAGTAAGACCATGATACATCACATAACTGACCAAAAAGACCGCAGAAGCTATCAACGCAGAAAACATGCAAAACCTGTGTACACGAACATGTTTACCCTTAATTGCTACATAGCCTGCTGTAATGCAAATGGCAGTGATAGAGTTTAATAATGCGTGCAGCTTTGGTTGATCATGAACATTCCATGGCACACTCTCGACGCCAGCAACTGAATATTTAGCTAAAATAGAAACCAATGTAGCCACAACAACTGAAAGGGCAATAATGATCCAATCAACTTTTTTATTCTTCATCAAGCTCTCTTTTAAAAACAGTTTTTATTCTAAGCGAGTCTGCGTTATCGTAATATGTGTCTTGCAACAAATATTGTACATCCCTATCTAATTCGGCAATTTCCTCAAACGTGAAACTGTATTGACCGCGTAAGTTTTCGTTTCTATCAAGCAAATAAATTGCATCGGCTTGAAAAGCTGGCGATGAGACTTCTTCTTGCACAAAAAACCAATGATGTAAGTCTTCTGGTGTGGGCATATAGCTATTCATAACAGCGACGAAATAAACTTGCCCGTAAGGATCTTTTAAAGAGAATTCAGGATGAGATTTTGTGTCTTCTGTGATGTTTGATAATAATTCTACCCGTTTATCTATAGTAGTTGAATCAACCTTAAAAATCAACTTAACGTCTTTCCAAAATGAGCCATTCATAATGGTATCATCAGCACTTACGAACTGCCAATCACCTATAGACTCCTGAGTTTGCAGTATTGGTAATTCTTTGCCTTTAGGCAACCGAGAAGCTGAAAAGTAAACCACAGAAACAGCAATAATCGGAACTAAAAAAACAAGAAGCCCTCCAAGGAGAGCATTCTGCTTATGCTTTTGTGTAGCCATTTGTTAAGAAAAGATTTCTCTTAAAGAGCGGATGGATTCACCTTCTATTAAAAATGCGATGATACCCCAAATGAATAAAACAAGTGGCACAAGTATAGAGAGTGTGAGCGCTCGTTTTTCGTACTTTAAGTGCATAAATTCAGCAACAATGTAGAAAGCTTTCAAGATACTTGCAAGAATCATCAGCAAGTTGAGCATAAACCTTGGCATAAACTCAAATTGCAGCCAAAGTAAAGATACCCCTACCTCAAAAATTGTAATAATGGTCAGCCAAAGCGTAGCCATCCAAACCGCGCGTTTTTGGCTTTTATATTGTTCGTCTGTTAAATCGTGAGCCATAGTTAATTAGATTACAGTAAATAAAAACAAAGGAATACAAATACCCAAACCAGATCTACAAAGTGCCAATACAAGCCCATTTTTTCGATCATTTCATAATCCTTTTTCCGGTCATAAACTCCTTTTGCCGTATTAATCCAAGCAATTATATTCAGAATGATTCCACTAAAAACGTGGAGACCGTGAAAGCCTGTAATGAAGAAAAACAGACTGGTAAACAGTTTTGGTGCGGGAACTAAATTCTCAGGCAAGGTTTCACCACTTTCTTCCATTTCATGTAGCGTGTGCTCAAAATAAGTATCACCCGTATCGGCATCAATCATCGAAGTATTTTGGTCAAACCACAATCCCTCATGCTTTAAGTGTGTCCATTCCCAAGCTTGGCTACCAAGGAAAATAATTCCGCCAATTATTCCTAATCCCATCCAAAGCATAACGCCTTTACGATTTAGTCTGTGCCCTTCAATTACAGCAAGAACAACGAAGACCGAGCTTAAAATAAGCATAAATGTCATGAAACTTACAAAGGCAAGAGGCGCATTATGAATGCCAAACGGCGCTGAGCTAAACACATCATTCGGGTCTGGCCAATAGTCAGTACTGAAACGTAAAAGACCGTAAGTAACAAGAAATGTAGTAAATGTGAATGCATCAGAGAGCAAAAAGTACCACATCATGAGTTTACCATAACGGGCTTTGAACGGCATTGTACCACCGCTCCAGTTCACTTTATCTGTAGTAGCTGTTTGTGAAGCCATTTATCGTTAGTTGTTAATAATAAAAAACAAAAATAAGTATATCCAAAGCACATCAACAAAATGCCAGTATGTGCTTAGTAAGTCCATTCGAATTCCTTTACTCGGGTTTATGTTTTTAACCAAACTATTTGATGGATCTTTAAAAACATAAGTTGCGCGCACCAAGGCAATCGCTAAAAAAAGCAGACCACCGAGAAGGTGAGCTAAGTGAGCGCCAGTAATTACATACAGGAATGACCCACTTGGGTTAGATGTTTCACCACCTAGAGGAATACCACGGTTCGTCATGGTTTGCCAACCAAAATACTGTAAAACGCAGAAAGCCAATCCTAGTAAAAAGGTGGCTGTTAAAAATCTTCTAAATATTTGGTAATTATCATTCTTATAATGATGATTGGCAAATACCATTGTAACACTTGATATAATGATGACAAGTGTACTCAAATAAAACTCAAGTGGCAAATCAAACTGTAACCAATCTTTTTGGGCACGGCGAACAAGCAAAGCGCTTGTTAACCCCGCAAAAATCATGAACATAGAACACATGCTCAACCAGAGCGCGAAGCGCTGTGCAAAGTATTTTTTTGGCTGGGGTGAAATCATAGCTGTTGTGTTCATTTAACCGAGAATAATTGCAATGAAAACAATAGGTAGGTAGAAAAAGCTCGCGTACATTAATTTTTTAGCCCAAAAGTCATTTTGATGTTTCATGAGCTTAAATGCAGGGAATGCATAAAAAATACCAGCTACAAAGCAAATCAGTGCGCCAACAATTGAGGTAAAGCCTAAATATAGTGGAGCAAAAGAAAACGCAGCCAATACTAAGCAAAAAATAAACGCCTCTACGGCCACACGTTTAGAACGCTCACCACCAGGTAACAATTTAAAACCTGCTTTTTTATAGTCTTTATCGGCAAGCCATGCAATTGCCCAAAAATGAGGGAACTGCCAAAGAAATTGGAACAAAAAGAGAATCACTGCCTCAAGGGGAATTGTACCTGTAGCAGCTGCAAAACCAATTAAAGGAGGCAATGCACCAGGAATAGCGCCTACAAAAACTGCAATAGGGTGAATACGCTTTAATGGCGTGTAAATAAATGCATAAGAAAACAACGATACGGCTCCAAGAACTGCAGCAAGTTGGTTGAATGCGAACCACAAGGTTAACAACCCAACTAAGCCAGTAATACCTGCAAATAACCAAGCTTCCATTACAGAAACACGTTTTGTAGGTAAAGGGCGAGTTTTTGTACGTGCCATCAACTTGTCGAAATCTCTTTCAATAATTTGATTGATGGTATTTGCAGAAGCAGTTACCAAAAAGCCACCTACAAATAACCAAACAAGGTCACCAGGCAAGCCACCACCAGCAAAAATGAACCCGAGCACCGCAGTAATAACTACAATGAAGTTCAGCTTATGCTTGGCAAGCGCAAGGTAATCAAGCACTATATCGCCTAGTGTTAAAGATTGGGGTTGATATGTGGTTTTAACTTGAGCCATTATTGAACTTGCTCTTCTTCAAGGTATTTTTTTGAAAATTCTTCTTCTTGACCAACAGGCACGGTTTGGGGCATATATTCATAACCATCCTTACCATATTCATATGGGTTTCTGTACACTGCCGGAATTGCTCCAGGCCAGTTTCCGTGAATTGGCTCAATAGAAGAAGTCCATTCTAGTGAATTAGATTTCCAAGGGTTTTTGGTAGTCATTTTACGACCGTTCCAAATGCTGTGAAAGAAGTTGTAAACGAAGATGAACTGTGCACCAACTGTTACAATTGCTCCAATAGTGATTGCCACATTTACGCTTTGAAATTGGTTCGCAAAATCGAAAGCCTCAAATGAATAATAACGTCTAGGTACACCAGCTAGCCCAATCCAGTGCATAGGAGTAAAAATTACGTATGCACCGATAAAAGTCATGAAGAAGTGAATGTTCCCCAATGTTTTATTCATGAACCTCGAAAACATCTTAGGAAACCAATGATATACACCGGCAAAAGTTCCAAAGAAGGCTGCAACACCCATCACAACGTGAAAGTGGGCAACCACGAAATATGAATCATGCAGGTGAAGGTCTAAAAAGTTTGTACCTAAGTAAATACCTGTTAACCCACCTGAAATGAAAAGAGAAACGAAGCCTAAAGCAAACAACATGGCAGGCGTGAGCCTAATGTTACCCCGCCAAATGGTGGTTATCCAGTTGAATACCTTAATGGCTGAAGGCACAGCGATCAGTAGCGTGAAAATTGTAAATACAAGACCAAGGTTAGGATTCATGCCTGTAACGAACATGTGGTGTGCCCATACTAAGAATCCGATAATCGTAATCGCAAGAATAGATAGAACCATTGCGCTATACCCGAAAATCGGTTTCCGAGAGTTCGTAGATAACACATGCGACACAATACCCATCGCAGGTAAAATAATAATATATACTTCTGGGTGACCGAGGAACCAGAATAGATGCTGGAATAGTATCGGATTTCCACCTGTGTTCGGCATAACATCTCCTGCACTTGAAATGATATCAGACAAGAAGAAACTCGTACCAAAGTTTCTATCAAACAACATTAAAACACCTGCTGCAAGAAGAACAGGGAATGCAAGCAAGGCAATAATTGCCGTGAAGAAAAATGCCCAAATCGTCAATGGCATTCTGTTAAAAGCCATACCCTTTGTTCGCATGTTGATTACTGTGGCAATGTAGTTTAACCCGCCGAGTAACACCGATATGATAAATAATGAGATTGAGATCAGCCAATAATCGACGCCGGCTTCGGAGCCCTTAGCCGCAAACGGCAACGCATTAAGCGGTGGATAAGCAGTCCATCCCCCACTGGCTGCACCAGTTGGTAAAAAGAGTGAGAGCAACATCACAAAGCCCGAAAGAAAGAAAAACCAGTAACTCAGCATGTTCATGAATGGCGAGGCCATATCTCTAGCGCCGAGTTGTAGCGGAATGAGTAGGTTACTAAATGTACCCGATAAACCTGCGGTTAATACAAAGAAAACAAGAATGGTTCCATGCATGGTCACAAGCTGATAATAAAAATCTGGAGATATCTGTCCACCTTCAGCCCACTTGCCAAAAAGTGTTTCTAGAATAGGAAACACTTTTTCAGGATAAGCCAGTTGTATTCTAAATAAAACAGACATTAACCCTGCAATGATGGCCCAAACAATTCCTGTAATCAAGAACTGCTTCGCGATCATTTTATGATCTTGGCTAAAGACATACTTAGTTAAGAATGGCTCGTAGTGATCTTCATGGTGATGATGATGCGCATCATGGCCATGCTCTACTTCATGCAATTCATCAATATTTGTGTGTGTGTTCTCCATGTTCAATTTCTTTTATAATGAAGCTGTTGGCACTTCTTCCTCTTCGTCATCATCATTATGTTCGTCACCATGATCATCATTATTTTCATCAGCAGCATCATGGTCATCTCCAACATTATGATCGTCACCACCATGGTGATCATCATCAGTCGCCATAGCACGCTCTTCTTCTAACTCTGCCAATAAGTTATCATAATACATATCTTTTGCCAAAGCTTGCTCAGCAAACCAAGCCTCATACTCATGTGGTTCTACTACACGTAAAACACGTCTCATATTCCAGTGGCCTTGACCACAAAGTTCTGCGCATGCAACCTCAAACTCAAAAGATGGGTCTCCTGTGATTTCTCGCATCTCTTCGGTTGTTCTGTCTGGAATAATTTTAATACGAGTTGGTACACCGGGTACGCAATCCATTTTTACTCGAAAGTGCGGCAGATAGAAATCATGTAGCACATCTAAGGCTGATAAATCAAAGGAGATTTCACGCCCTTTTGGAATCACAATTTCTGCATCGGTATAAACATCATCATAACCGGCTTCGTCTTCTGGATCAAGTCCTAAGAGGTTTGATAGTTTACCATGCTGACGGATATCTCTTGAACCAAATACATCATCAGTACCGGGATAGGCAATAAACCATTTAAACTGGTGACCCGTTACGCGAATGTGTAAAGCATCTTCACCAGGTTTCGCTGTAGCCTCAACCCATTTAGGTATAGTAAGAAAACCAAGAACAATCATGGTAATTAATGGAACTGCAGTCCAAATGATCTCTAATTTGTTGGAGTGAGAGAAGTACCAAGCTTTTCTTTTTTTCTTGAACCGATATTTGAATGCGAAGTAGAATAATGTAATGTGGGTAATAAAAAATACCAAGATAATTGGTGGTGAGAAGATAACATAAAAGAGAAAATCCCAGTCACGACCAAGCTCGGAGGCAGCTGGCGGCAAGTATTTATCGCTTTGTGCAATATACGACCAAACCATAAGGCCCATTCCTACGAGACCAACGAGTAAAAAGACAATACCATTTACACTCGACGTGTCTTCATAAGCTTCATCTTCATCTTTCGAAGAACCACTCACAAGGTCACTCACTTTTCCTATTTGGCCCATAATAACCAAGAAAAGAATGAATGCCAGTGCTGCTATTAAAAAGTTTGTTAACGTCATTTCTATCTACCTTCTATTAAATATGATGTTCAATACTCTCTCGTTCAAAAGGATGATTCAACGGAACAATGTTTGCCCGCCCAAGTGCCCAAAGAACAACAAACGCAAATAAGCCAATAAATGCAAATGCAATTCCGATTTCCGTTAAACCAATTTGCATGATTACAGTTTCATGTAATTCATGACCAATTAATTTCTCAGTTCCAGGGCGAATCATTAGGAAAAAATCGATCCAATGACCACACAAAATTACCACTGAAACAAATAGTAGAGTGCTAATATTCCGCTTCGCATCACGTGACATGAGTACGATTAGAGGAACGAAAAAATTGATTGCAAACGAGAACCAAAAAAGAAATCCGTGGTTTTTGTAGAGGTATTCGAAGTGAATTGTTTCCTCAGGAATGTTTGCATACCAGATCAACATATGTTGCGAAAACCAGAGATAAGTCCAAAATATGCTAAAAGCGAATAAAAATTTACCAAGATCATGAAAGTGATTGATGTTCACATATGGTAAATAACCAGAACGCTTCAAAAACGCCAAAATAATGACCATCACCGCAAACATTGATACCAATGCACTTGCAAATAAATACCAAGCATACAACGTAGAATACCAGTGAGGTTCTGTACTCATTACCCAGTGCCAAGTTGATACCGAGTTGGCTACAGCGAAGAAGAATAAAAAGCCTGCTGAAAGAACGAGAGATTTAGAAAACACTTTATAATCACCAGTTCTATCAAGCTTCAATGAATTTTGACGGACCTTCCAGAACATAAAGCAAAGCGATATGATCCAGATTAAACTGAAAATTACAAATGTAGGCGAGTTCAACCACCATTTTTTGGCTTGCATAATGCCGTCATGCGCCATAATATCATCATGAGTCCACTCATAAATGCTGTGGCCTCCAAGAAAGAAAATAACAAGAATTAATGGTAAGCCAATAAACATGTAATGTCCAATGGCTTCGGGAATTCTTTTTACAAGAGTGTGCCAACCGGAATATCCTAGCCCAAATGCCGTAATGAAAAAAGCAGCACAAATTGCAATCCATGTAAAAAAGAGGTTATTGTAAAGCAAGCTCGACCAAAAGCGAGTAGCACGTAGCTCACCCTGCGTAGTTAAAATACCTACGATGATGAGTAAAATGCCGGCGATTGCAGCGATACCAGCAAAGAGTTTTACTTTTTCTGATATCTCGTATCTATTTTCTAATGATTCTGTTCTCTCTAACATTATTTCATTTTTTTCTCCGAAAGATTACATTGAATCTTGCGCGGCTTCCGGAGTTTGTGCTGTTGAGTCTGCAACTTCTGCATCAGCAGCAGCAGTATTTTCTTCTGTTTCTTCTAATGATTGTATGTAATGAATCACATTCCAACGGTCTTCAGTGCTCACCGCTGCGGCGTAAGACCCCATGAGGCCTTTACCATAAGTGATTGTATGAAACATTCTACCTGGTGTGAGATAGCCTGCTTCAGGATTTACAAAACTGATTGGTGGAGCAGCGAGTTTATAATCACTGCCAACAACTGCCGTACCTTGGCCATCACCTGTAACGCCATGGCACGGTGTACAGTGAATGGTATAAATTGCTTGACCTCTAATTAAGTTCTCATCAGTTAACTCAACAGGGTTTGATGTTCTTAGCGCAGCTTCTTCATAGCCCTCAGGCGTGTTTGGTGTGTGGTAAACTTCTGCACCAACCGGAATAGAACCTTCTGGTGGCAACAACGCTGTTTGCCCCCCCTTAAATGCTGGGTTATCTTTTGATTCCGTGTACGTTTCATATGCCAGAGAATGTGTCATATCGGGCATATACTCTCTACCGGGCTTTTCCTTGTTATTGCTTGAACACATCACCACAACAACGGCTGCCAAAATGATCGGTATTAAATATTTTATGTATGATCGTAAAGTCATTCTTTCCTTATCTGATATTTAACAATCTATGTTTTTCGGTAATTGCCTCTTTGAGTTCAACAGCGCCATGCTGTGTTAATAAGCCTCTTGCTTCTGTGAGTTCGTCTTCCGTCATTTTAGAAACATCAAACGTGATTGCAAACATGTGATCTGTAAGTCGCTCATCAAACACAATTGGTTTTTTTCCGGGAAACATGGTGTTTCTAATAATAAAGGCAAAAAACATACTTACCGCGGCACTTAATACAGTCACCTCAAATGTTATCGGTATCCAAGGTAATGGTGCAAAGTTTGGTTTTCCACCCCAATTATTCGGCCAACTCCAGCCGTAAACAGCTTGGTTAGATACAAAAGTGATAAAGCCAAAAGCAAACAAACATCCAAGCAGACCAATCCAGAATCCACCAACATGCAGCTTCGAACCTTTCATACCAAGGGCTTCTTCAAAGCCGTGTACAGGAAAAGGCATAAATACATCATCAATGCGCAAGCCTTCAGAACGAATATTCTTGATTGCTTTCAAGAACACCGCGTCATCGTCATACATGCCTACCAAAATATTCTTCGTATCCATTTTTATCCTTTTTGAGCTAACTGTCCAACTTCAACATCCTGATAAACAGGCTCATCATCAACTTTTTCTAGTGTTTTTCTTCTAAACTGATCACCCGAAGTTCGTAAAATCGATTTTACCTCTGCAATAGCGATAACCGGTAACGTTCTTGCGAATAAAAAGAAAAGAGTGAAAAACAAACCAAAAGTTCCTAAATAAATTCCTACCTCAACCCATGTCGGCTTGTAGTAAGTCCAAGACGATGGAATAAAGTCTTGATAAATTGAGGTCACAATAATCACAAATCGTTCAAACCACATACCGATGTTTATGAAAATCGACATGATGAATGTGATATAAATATTTCTACGTGCTTTCTTAAACCAGAAAATTTGAGGTGATATCACATTGCACGACATCATAATCCAGTATGCCCAAGCTAAAGGACCTTGAATTCTATTATACTTAAAGGCAAATAACTCATACCGCTCTGCAGAATAAAATGCCATAAAAAGCTCAGTAAGGTAAGCTACACCGACAATTGAGCCTGTTAAGAGAATTACCTTGTTCATTGATTCGATATGACCAATAGTGATATAATCTTCGAGCTTGAAGAGTTTTCTTGTAATGAGCATGAGCGACAATACCATGGCAAAGCCAGAGAATACCGCACCCGCAACGAAGTAAGGTGGGAAAATTGTTGTATGCCAACCCTTTACAACAGAGGTGGCAAAGTCAAACGATACAATGGTGTGTACAGAAAGTACTAGTGGCGTTGCTAAGCCGGCTAAAACAAGCGCAAGATATTCAAACCGTTGCCATTGTTTAGCAGAGCCAGTCCAACCGAATGCCATGAAACCGTAGGCAAATTTTCTAAATTTTCCTTTTGCGCGATCTCTAAGAGTCGCAACATCAGGAATCAAGCCTGCGTACCAGAACAATACTGAAACGGTCAAATAGGTTGATATGGCAAAAACGTCCCACAAGAGTGGTGAGTGAAAGTTTGGCCAAAGTGGTCCACGAGTATTTGGATAAGGGAAAATAAAGAATGCATCCCAAATTCTACCCATGTGAATGAGCGGAAACAATCCGGCACACATAACGGCAAAAATGGTCATTGCTTCTGCGGCTCTGTTTACTGCTGTTCTCCACTTTTGGCGGAAAAGAAGTAAAATGGCCGAAATTAAAGTACCGGCGTGGCCAATACCAACCCACCAAACAAAGTTGGTAATATCCCAAGCCCAACCTACTGTCTTGTTCAATCCCCAAACACCAATACCTTTGAAAATGGTATATCCGATGGTAATGAACCCAATCATCAATAAAGTGAGCGAAATTCCAAACGCAATCATCCACGAAATTGGTGGTGTGCCTTCCGTAGGCGTTGCGATATCATCGGTAATTTGCTTGTAGGTTTTATTACCGGTGATCAGTGGTTCTCGTATCGGCGATTCAAATTGTGCCATATAGTTTGCTTTTCGCTATAGTCGTTTTAATGATCGTTATCTTCTTGATTAGTTGCTCCGTGCGTTCCAGTTTCTCCATGGCTATTTACGCCGTGGTCACCTTCCTCGCCATGTCCATCTCCGTGGCCGTCACCATGCTCGTTGTTCTCCAAAGCTGTTTTCCAAATGCCTTCCATTGACTTGTCAAACATAGCCACATCAGCATTAGTCACTTTCGTTAAATACCCAACAGAAGGTTTCACATGGTATTCTTCTAACACAAAGTAATTACGAGGGTCTTTCATGTTTTCATGAACGGTGCTCGTTTTATTGTTCGTGTCACCAAATACGATTGCATCTGCCGGGCAAGCTGATTGACAAGCCGTTTTGATGGTATTCGCATCTAATCCCTTATTATTAATCTTGGCATCGAGTTTTGCTTCTTGAATACGTTGTACACAGAAAGAACACTTCTCAATAACTCCACGAGAGCGAACAGTAACATCAGGGTTTAAAATCATTCGAGAAAATTCATTTCTCATCTGGCTGTTCACCTCATTTTTCTTAATATCGTTTGCATCGCCCCATGAGTCTGCGCCCCAGTAATCATACCAGTTAAATCGGCGCACCTTAAACGGGCAGTTATTGGCACAATATCTTGTTCCGATACAGCGATTGTAAGCCATTTGATTCAGGCCTTCAGAACTGTGGTTAGTCGCATTAACAGGACAAACATTTTCACAAGGTGCATTATCACAGTGCTGACACATCATTGGCATAAAGACCGCTTTCGGATCTTCCATATAATCATCAGACTTTGGATCCTCATTCGCACTAGCGAAATACCTGTCGATTCTGATCCAATGCATTTCTCTGTGATTGGCCATTTCATCTTTACCAACAACAGGCACATTATTTTCTACATTACATGCTACCACACAAGCACCACAACCAAAGCAAGAATTAAGATCTACAGTCATGCCCCAATGGTGTGCAGGAAATTCTTTTTCAGGATATAATGTTGGTTCTACGGCATGTTCAAACTCTGGCAAATAACGAAACTCGTTACCAGCTTTATGATTTTCTTGATATTGCTCTAAAGTTGCCTCACGAACAGTTGGTCGATCATCATTAATAGTATAATGAACTTGTGAGTTTGCTAACTCGTAAGATTTACCTGTCTTCGCAATTTCGACTGGCGTGAAATTACTCGCTACACCATCGTTTACAGGTGCAAGCGGGTTCACATTCACACCAATATCACTACCAACTAAGCCAGCCACATTTCTACCATAACCTCGCGCAACGGCAATTGTACCGTATGCAACACCAGGTTGAACATACACAGGTACATCTACACTCTTACCATTTGCAGTTAAGGTAATTACCGGCGACATTTCCCGGGCCGGGCGAACGTTTCTATTCACATAAACACCAAGTTCACGTGCGTATTTTGGCGAAATAGCCGCGTAGTTATCCCATGACACTTTTGTGACTGGGTCTGGCAGTTCTTGTAAATAAGGATTACCGGCGTGCTCACCATTTCCAATTTTATCTTCATACAAAACGAGTTCAGACTCGCCTGCCGAAGTTGCTGTATAAGACATGTTGCCAGCAGAAAATGGAGCCGAACTGGTTTCTGTTGAAGAGTCAGCTTCCATAAAGCCTGCGCGTACAGCATTGTCCCAAGTTTCTTGAAAGCTACTTCCAAATTTTGAAGACCAAGCATTTTGCATGTAATTCACAAATGATTGATCTTCCTCAAATTTTTCACCGCTTAATCTTGCGAGACTTTCGCCGAATTGGCGTGTATTAAATAATGGTCGAATGGTTGGTTGTGCCATTGCCATTGAACCACTTACTGGTTCATAGTCTGCCCAACCTTCTAAATAATGACTATCGGGTAAAATGTGCGATGCAAAAGCATTGCTTTCATTGGGTGACATATCGAAAGAGGCAACCAAATCAATTTTTTCTAACTCAGCGGCAAACTCTTCACCGGCTGGAGAATGAAATACAGGGTTGGCACCATGCATAAGTACTGCGCCAATTCTACCAGATTTCATATCTGCCAAAACTTGCATGGCTTCTTTACTGTCACCTTGAATGGTATTCAAGGTTTTGCCGAAGTTAATTGTGCTGCCATAGCTCCCAAGAATGCTATTAATTGCATTGGCAGCTTTTTGGCATTCAACATCATTAAGTCCGCAAACAACTAATGCTTTACCTCTAGCAGCAGCAAGATCATCTGCCATTGCTGTTAAGAATTCTGTTTGGTCGGTTTCACCAACACCAGAAACAGATGAACTGCCCATTTTGCCGGCTAAAATATTGTGTAACTGAAACAAAGCTGCCTTTACCGCAGATGGTTTCATTGCCTTACGTTTGTCAGCATTCATACCTGTGAGAGACATCATTGACTCTACTTGATAATGCCTTGACATCGTAGGATTATCTGCAGATATTTTTCTATTGCTGATATAATCTTTTGCGTAAAATGAAGTACCGCCAAGCCAATTGCCTAAGAAATCGGCACCAAAGCTGGCGACCACCTCTGCATTTTGAAATTGATAGACAGGAACAGCTTTTTGACCGAATTGTTCCTCATTGGCAAGCAAAACAGCATCTGCACCGTGTGCCGAAAATACAACATGGCGTGCATTGTATTGCGCAGAGAATTGATCGATTGCGGCTTGTACTGTTGGTGAAATAACAGCTCCGGTAAGCAAAACAACTTGACCATTCACTTTACTAAGCGCAGCTTTCATTGAAGAGTCAACCTGTTCCCATGAAGCTTCTTCGCCATTGAGTTGTGGCGCTTGAAATCTTGTGTGGTCGTATAATGAGATAATTGAAGCTTGCGTAGTTGCGGATGCAGAACTGCCCATCGGCGCATCAGGATTTGCGTCTATTTTAATTGGGCGACCATCTCTTGTTTTAACCAGGATGTTTGAAAAGCCTTTTCCATCAAAATAAGAAGAGGCGTAATACAAGGCTTTCCCTGGTGTGATGTGCTCTGGTTGATTCAAATAAGGAATTGCCTTTTTAATGGGGATTTCACAACTTGCCGCTAAGGCAGCCGCAGAAACCGAAAAACCCATCGTTTTCAAGAAATCTCTACGTGAGGTTTTGCTCTGCTGTAAGCTGTCTGTCACATAGTCAAGAACGGGTATCGCCGCAGAAGGAGTTTCCTCTTGCTTTGCTACTTGTAGATCATGTTTCATATCTACCGGTTCTATATTATTTACCTGCTTCGTTTTCATTCAAGCAATCTTTTCTATTTAATAATGACATTTTTGACATTCGGTACCACCAATTTTCTCAACCGAAACAAAGAAGTCTTTATACTTACCATCTTCGTTCTCGAGTTTTTCGTGGTATTCCTCATACAAATTGTCGTAATATGCGTTCTGTTCAAACTGAACTTTAGTTTCTCTGTGGCAATCTATACACCACCCCATTGAGAGGTTTGAATGTTGTTCAACAACTTCCATCTCTTCAATTGTACCGTGACACGTTTGGCATTCAATTTGGCCGGCAGTTACGTGCTGTGCATGATTGAAATAAACGTGATCGGGTAAGTTATGTAAGCGCACCCATTCAATTGGGCCCGTTGGTTCAAGATCGTAAGCTTGGGTTTCTGGGTTGAAACCTGTTGCCGCCCAAATTTTTTGCACATCTTCCTTACCCTTTTCAGTAAGAGTTTCAATATCAATTCCCTTGTGGCAGTTCATACATTTATTAACTGACGGAATTGATGCACTTTTACTTGTTGCGGCTGCAGTGTGACAGTATTGACACTCAATACCAAGTTGCCCGGCATGTAATTTATGCGAGTAAGATAATGGTTGAGTTGGCGCGTACCCTTTTGTTCTACCTAGGTTTGCGGCAGATTTATAAGCCGTGAAACCAATAATAGTAAATGCGAGTAAGGCAAGAAAGCTCATGGCTTTCTTATTGAAAATTCTTTGAAAGAATGGCTCTCTTTCAGGAAGTACTGTGCCATCTTTGGAGGCAACTAAACGCTCTAGGTTTTGTGTGACCGCAGCTAAAACAAGAGCAAGAATAATAAATAAAGAAAGGATACCTAACATTAACCAGTTGATACCGGTTGGTGTATCAATTCCTCCACCACCTCCACCCTGTGTTTCGCCACCTGCGATAATTGGGTTTTCTATATAAGCCCAAATATCATCGAGGTCTTCATCGGTGAGTTCTGGGAAAAGGTTCATTGCACTTGGGTCGTAATCAACAACTTCAACTGCACGTGGGTAGCCAGCATCAACAGCATCTTGCCAATTTCTAACCCACTCGTACATGGCAGCACGATCATTACCCCAGTTTGCTAGCGCTTCATTTAAAGGAGGGCCAATTAACTTTTTGTCTATGCGGTGACAAGCACCACACTTTTGCTTAAATAATGTTTCTCCATTGGCTGCATCTTGTGAAAATGAGGTGAGACTCACTACAGTGATCAAGATAAAAGAGAGTATGTAAGGCAGGCAATTGGTATATTTTTTACTCACTATCCGTGCGTTTTTTTAAACTATCAGCAAAGATAAAGTCGGAATAAACAATAGCATGGTTCGGGGAACAAAATCAGCTTTCGATGGCATTAATCACAAACTTTATTGTAAAACCTGTAATTCAGTCGTTTAGCGGTTTAGTCATGATGAAAATGTCACAGAAACGTCAAAATTTAGAATGATTCTAAGTAAGGAATTTAGATGTCAGGCACAAAAAAACCGTCATCAGAAGATGACGGCTTAACCCAAAACAAAACACTATGAGATTCTCATCTCAGAGTGATTACAAACTTACAAAGTCTGTGCCAAGTTTTACTTAAATACAATCTTTTTTCAAAAAAAAACACCCCGATGAAACTCATCGGGGTGAAACCAAAACAAAACACTATGAGAATATTATTACTCTATTCCTACTTACTAGTATTCAAAGGCTGTGCCAAACTCATAATTTCTTGAGAAATTAATAGCTCGGTGCCACACCTAAATTATACATTGTGAAACTGTACACATCTGCCCACTCATCTAAAATTTTACTTGTGGGTTTTCCAGAGCCGTGTCCTGAGTCAACGTCAACACGAATTAAGACAGGGTTTTCCCCTTGATGAAATTCTTGCAACCTTGAGGTGAACTTAAAAGAATGTGCTGGCACAACCCGATCATCATGGTCGGCAGTAATGACCATAGTGGGCGGATACGAAACATCTTTCTTTATGTTATGTAGAGGTGAGTAGCTCAACAGGTTTTTGAAGTGTTCTTCATCTTTTACACTACCGTAATCACTTGCCCAAGCGTAGCCAATGGTAAAGTTTTCATACTTGAGCATATCAAGCACGCCTACTGCCGGAATACAAACCCCGAATAAATCTGGCCGTTGTGTCATTACAGCGCCAATTAATAAGCCACCATTGGAACGCCCATTCACCGCCAATTTTGATGATGTGGTATAATCGTTATCAATTAAATACTCGGCGGCTGAAATGAAATCGTCAAAAACATTTTGTTTATTTAACAATCGACCTGAATCATGCCATTTAGAGCCATACTCACTGCCTCCACGAATATTTGCGAGGGCATATATGCCGCCCTGTTCTAACCAAGAAACTAAAATAGAATTAAAGCGAGGCATAATGCTGATATCGAAACCGCCATATGCGTATAACCACGTCGGGTTATTACCATCTAGCTCTATTCCTTTTTTATGAACAATATACATGGGAACTTTAGTGCCGTCTTTACTGGGGTAAAACACTTGCTTTGTTTCATATTGGTCGGCATCAAAATCAATTTCAGGTGATTTGAAAACTTTACTATCACCAGATTCTACATTGAACTGATAAATACTCGGCGGTTGTGTAATTGAAGTATAGGTGTAGAACAAGTCAGTATCATCGTCTTTTCCTCCAAAACCATAAACTGTGCCTGCACCGGGCAAATCAACTTCTTTCTCAAGCTCGCCTGCTAGGCTAAACTGGTAAACTTTGTGCTTTACATCTTCAATATATTTTGCGAATAGCTTACCGCCAGCTTTTGTGACTGAACTTAACACATGTTCGCCTTCGGGAATAACATCTGCCCATTCTGTAGGGTTGTTAAGGTTGAATTTAACAACACGCATGTTTGGGGCATTTTGGTTGGTGATCATGTATAGGTCATCTCCATTGTTGCCAATCACGGCAGCATCGGTTTCCATGTCTTCTTTAACAACCACAAAATCTGCATTTTCGTTAGCAAGGTCTTTTACTCGCAAATCGTTGCCACTCGTCCCCATACCACCGGTAATAATCAAGTATTTTTCATCATCAGTTACGCGAGCGCCGAAATACTTTTTGGTATTTACAGAGTCTTCAAAGACAAGATCATCTTCAGTTTGTGCCGTACCAATTTTGTGATAGTAAACGCGCATTTGCTCGTTACTTGAAGATAGTTCTGTGCCTTCTTCAGGTGTAGGGTATGCACCATAGTAAAATCCATTGCCTTGCCAAGCAATTCCAGTGAATTTCGCCCATTCAATTTTATCAGCTAAGTCTTCGCCAGTGTCAGCATTTTTTACGAGCAATGTTTTCCAGTCAGAACCGGCGTTGCTCTGGGCGTAAGCAAAATACTTTGCATCATTACTTACGCTGATGTTGCTTATTGCAACCGTACCGTCTTCAGAAAGTTGGTTTGGATCTAAGAATACTTCACCATCTTCATCGATTGATGATGTTTTGTATAAAACGGATTGATTTTGCAATCCATCTTGCTTGAAGTAGAAATAATTATCACCTTCTTTAAATGGTGCAGAAAATTTTGTATAGTCATATAGCTGCTCAAGTCTGTTACGCACATCATCTCGAAACTCTATTTTTTGCATGTAAGAATTCGTGAGTTCATTTTGGGCAGTCACCCAAGCCTCTGTTTCAGTAGAATTGTCGTCTTCAAGCCAATGGTAAGGGTCATCTATTTCTGTATCAAAATAGGTGTTGACCATTGTATTATCTTGCTCTGTTTCAGGATAAGTAAGCTGCTCATTAGTTGTTTCAATTTCAATGAAACCCATTTGTTCAGAATTGGTTGAAGTTTGCTCTTTCTGCTCACAGCTGAAAAAGAAGGGAATTGTAAGTAAAATATAGACGTATTTCATGTGCTTTTTTTGCATGATGGTAAATACGAAAGTAATGGAAAACCTGTTACGTGTGTTAGTAAACAATTTTTACTGGAGTGCCGGGAGCAAGATTTGTAGCTAAATCAATAAGATCAGCGTTTTTCATAGAAACACAACCTTCTGTCCAATTGTTTTTGTTGTCTATGAAGCTTTCGAGTCCATCAACCACGCCATGAATACCTACATCGCCGCCAATATCATCTAACTCATTAACAAGTCCGTTCGTTCTTGCAAGACTATATTTTTCCCAGCTTTCATGGTTAGGATAATCAAACTCCATGAAGTACCCCCAAATGAAATGTTCACGTATATCAATAATTGTGAAGTTGCCTTCGGGCGTACACATATCGCCTTGTTTCATTTTATCGGTCACGGGGTTGCTGCCAAACACGCAAGGGTATGATTTAATAATGCGGCCATTATACTTCAAGAACAATGTGTATGAGCTTTTCTGCACAAGCAATGAAAAGTTTTGCGCGTTGATTGGTGGCGGAACAAGCTCTGCGATGGGAACACCATAATTTACATAAGTAGGTGCCTCAACACGATCAAGACTAGATGAGGATGATAAAAAGAATAGACTTGCAATAAGGGGGATAAAAAGAAACTTCTTCTTCATGGCTGCTAAAATAACTTGCAATAAAGGTGAATTATTATCTACTTTCCCACTTTTTAACAAATGCAGGTTGTAAGAGTTGCGAGACTTCAGTTTTATTCAAAACAATTCTTATTAAACCAGCACTTTCTGGGGCAATTTCTTGAGGTAAATAGGTAAAGAACATTTCATTTGCCGAAATACCGAGGTTATCGGTCACGGCAAAATCTTCATCAGCAAACAAAAATCCGACAGATGAAATATCATCACTTTCAGGAATTCCCTGACTGCTTTTTAATTTGCTAAGGAGTAAATCATGCAGAGCCGACTCATTAAAAACGATAGATTCTAGCGATAATAGATTCTCGCTTTCAAGGTCAAAAATTGCGTATCCTTCACCGCTCATGGTTCTTGTTTCTTCTTCTAAACTATATTGTTGACGAATACAAATGAGAGAATCGTTGGCGAACATCTCCGAAGCTGTAAAGTGTAAGCGGTAGTCTGTTTGTTGGGTAGCCAAATTACGGTCGCGTTCTATTGCACTGGCACTTGCTTGTAAAAATTCTGGAAGATTTTGTTGGGCAATTGGTTGTTCAGTGACCATAAAGTCAGCAAGATATTCTAAGAGGTAATCGTAAACAGATTGCTTAATACCTACACTAAAGTTAGCCAGCTCAGGATATTCTACACGTATATCGATACAGGGTTTAATATCAGTATCGCAACCACTCTTTGTTTCAATAACCGTATCATGAGTGTTTGTAACTGTTTTCGAATCTGAATGATTGGTTTGTTGATCTTGTTTACACGAAAAGAAGCAAGCTAATACACAAATAAATAAGAAAATTCGTTTCAATGATTTCATCAAAACGAATTTATACTAATTTTTTAAATAATGGGTGTTTCGCCTCTCTTAGAATAGTTTAATGCCCAACATTCCTTTGATCGTTTCTTGGCGTTCATCAATTTGAAGAGCGCCTAAACTCTCCGCATCGGTGATATCACTCAAACTACTTTCGTAGCGTAAATCGATCAAGAAGTTCCCCAACTCTAACCCTGCACCAAATTGATAGCCAAGCGTAAAATCTTCAAAGTTGCTTAACGCCTGCTCTGTATTATTGGCGTAGCGGGTGTTTTCCTCTATAAGATAACTAGCAACTAGACCGCCTTGAAAGTTTAAAAGATAAATTGGTTTGAATTGAATGGCAACTGGTATGTCTATTCTATCTAACTCAGAAGTTGTGACTTGCTCCCCTACTTCATCTTCATTAAACACAACATTCATTGTTGAGGTGGAGTAAAGTAACTCCGGCATGAGTTTTATTCTTTCGGATCCAATTCTGGTAAAAAATCCAACACTGAAACCAAATTCCGCATCGCCTGATGTGATTTCATCAGAGGTTGTACTTACATCTGTATAAACAGTTCCTAATCCTACTCTTGGACCGATTTCAATTTGTGCATAGGCAACAACACTAACTACGACCAAAAAAATACTTCCAATTATCTTTTTCATTCTTTTCTTTTGAGTTATAACGGATGAAAGTACAAAAAAGATACAAGAGAAATGAATTATTTACCGATATAGGTCATTTTGTACACGCAATTTTTATAATCATCAGAAATTAGGAGTGAGCCGTCGGGCATCCATTCTAGATCAACGGGGCGACCATATACTTCATTTTCCTCGTTGTCTCTAAATCCATCGAGAAATACATCATAATTGCTGGCGCTACCGTTGGCGTTAACAGATGCAGTTGTTATTCGATAGCCAATAGGAACTGAACGATTCCATGATCCATGTTCTGCCATGAACACAGTATTGGTGTACTCACTTGGGAAATTTGCGTTGTTCCAGAATTCCATGCCGAGTGCTGCCACGTGTGGGCCAAGAATTTGAGCTGGAGGTGTATAGTCTTCGCAGTTTTTATTATCGCCAAACTCCGGATCTAAATAATCGCCTTGGTGACAGTATGGATAGCCAAAATGCATTTGCTCATTGGGCGCGTGATTAAGTTCATCACCAGGCATATTATCACCTAAGTTATCGCCACCATTATCTGTAAACCAAAGTTCTTTATTTTGTGGATGCCAGTTAAACCCAACTGTATTTCTAATTCCACGATGAATGATTTCCATGTTTGCATTTTCATCTAATCTTGTAATTGTATTGAAAACATCATCTTCAGATTCACAAATGTTGCATGGCGCGCCTACAGGCACGTAGAGTTTTTCGTCAGGGCCAAAGGCAATATATTTCCAACCATGATGTCGTTCTGTTGGGTACTGATCATAAAAAACATCATAAGTAAATTCTCCTTGTTGTACTTGTTCTTCAATGTTTGGGTAACGGAGAACGCGAGAGACTTCTGCCACATATAGATCGCCATTTTTTAATGCCACGCCATTGGGCATTTTCAAGCCTTCGGCAACTACTAAAACCGTATCTGCATAGCCATCTTCATCGCGATCTAGAACAGCATGTACTTTGTCTTTTCGACTACCCACAAATAAGGTGCCTTGATCAGAGAGAGTTATTGAGCGCGCATTTTCAATATTTTTTGCATAGAATTCTAGAACAAAGCCTTCTGGGATATCTAAAAATGCCAAAGCCGGATCGGTTTGCAAGGGCGTTTTCCCAACATCTTCTTGGGTCATAGAGCTTGATCTGTTTACACATGATTGGAGTAAAACAGATCCCAAAAGAAAAACGAACAAATAAGAACTGAAATTTGCCATGTAAAGAATTGAATTTTGAGAAAGATAAGAATAATATGGCTATTTTAGCTGCCTCTGATCATGAAATACACACTTCTTTATATCTTAATTTTCTTTTGTTCACCACTGTTTTCTCAACAGCCAAGTTGCAATTGCTGTACACCAAACCATGCAGACTTTAATTTTTGGGTTGGCGAATGGGTAGTTTACGATACACTTGGTAACAAACTCGGCGAAAATGTGATTAAAAAAGTAGAAATAGATTGTTTACTTACCGAACAATGGACAGGATCTTCGGGAAGCAGCGGCAGATCAATGAACTATTATGAACCAAAAGATTCTACTTGGAATCAGATTTGGGTTTCTAATGGCGGTACCAATTTGATTTTGAAAGGTAAATTTGTTAATGATGCGATGGTGTTACGTTCTGACATTATTGCACACCCAAAATCAAACTATATGAATCAAATAACTTGGAAATCTCAAGACAATGGCACAGTTACCCAAACTTGGGATTTAATTGATGAGAATGGCCAATTGTTACGCACTATTTTTCATGGCGTCTACATTCCCAGAAGAAGCCCGCTTGAATCACCCGTTGAGCCCGCCTTCGTAAAATGAAACAAGGAGTTTACCTCTGGCTTGTTCTGATTTGTTGCTTTCTCAATTTTCAATCTGTTGGTCAATACAATAACAAGGTTGGATTTAATAGTGACAACGATGCGTATCTGCTATTTGCAGGTGACGAATACTATACGAATGGTTTAGAAATTTATTATACAAGAGTGCTTACCTCTGATTCTGAGACACCGGGCGTGATTGAATTTTCAGCAAACCAACACCTTTTTAATTCACGTAGAATTTTAACTGCGGAACTTGAAGATCTTGATAGGCCATATGCCGGTCATTTGTTTGGCACTCTGAGTTATGGCAGAATATTGTCGGAAACCAGCTTTGCTATGGCAAAGGCACAGTTAGGAATCATTGGACCATCGGCCTTTGGACAAGAAGCACAAGATTTGGTACATCGCATTTTTAACTTTGAAGAAGCAAAGGGTTGGGACTCACAGGTTGGTGATGAAGTTGGTGCGCACATTTCTGGGTATTATTTTCTTGAACTCAACCAAACTGAATTAAAAGACAATCTAAACTTTGAAACACAAGCAAGTCTTGGAAATCAATTCCAGAATGGTTTTGTAGGTATTTTATATCGGTCAGGAAACTTGCAACCTATAAATAAAACCGCATGGTTGAATTTGAAGACTGACCGTAGGCTCGAAAGCTTTTTTAAACTCAACCCCAGGCTTCATTATGTTCACTATAATGCCACAATACAAGGGGGCAAAAGCAATGACGACGACCCACTCACTTTTGATGTGGTACCTGTAGTTGGCAGCTTAGATGTAGGATATTTTAGAGCCGTGAACCATTGGGAAATGGAGTTTAGCGTAGAGTTGCTGACAAAAGAAGTTGACAATGATGACGCAAGCTTTCATCAATACGCGACCATTGGTTTTGGTTATCTCTTTTAAAACCAGCCTTTTTTTCTTGTACTTGTTTTAATACCAAGTGAACCAAGCACGCCACGAACAATTTGGCGAGTTGCTTCTCTACCCATTTGACGAACCATGGTATTTTTCGACAGTTTTTCGACCACCGTATCGTCTTTCTTTTTCGTTTTTCGGGCCGCTCTACGGGTTGGCTTTTTCTCTTCTTTTAGGGTTTCTTCCTCCGCCTTTTCTAGCTTTTTAGTTAGAATTTCATAGGCGCTTTTACGGTCAATTGTTTCATTGTACTCATCAAAAATCTTTGAAGAGTGAATTTGAGCTTCAAGTTCTTCTTCGTTCAGCACATCCATGCGAGTAACCGGCGCGCGCATCATACAGCGAACCAAAGGCGTTGGTCTTCCTTTTTCATCTAATACGCTAATTAGGGCTTCTCCTGTTCCAAGATTTGTAAGAACCTCATCGGTATCATAGTGCTCGCTAATTGGGTAGTTTTCGCTGGCGAGTTTAATTGCCTTTCTATCTTTTGCGGTGAACGCACGAAGTGCATGTTGCACTTTCATGCCGAGCTGAGAAAGTACACTCTCGGGCACATCTGTAGGGTTTTGCGTGCAGAAATAAACGCCGACACTTTTTGATCTAATTAATTTGATGACACTTTCTATTTGCGCGAGTAATTCCTCTGAGGCTTCTTTAAAAATTAAATGTGCTTCATCAATAAACATAATCAGTTTTGGCTCTTCTCTATCACCAGCTTCTGGGAAATTGTTATAGATTTCAGCGAGAAGACAAAGCATGAATGTAGAAAACAGCTTTGGTTTATCTTGAATATCGGTGACACGTAAAATTGATACTACGCCTCTGCCCTTCTTATCTGTGCGCAGTAAATCTTGAATATCAAAAGAAGGTTCGCCGAAAAATAAATCGCCGCCTTGCTCTTCTAACTCTACAACCTTGCGTAAAATTGATGTTGTAGAACTTGGATGCATGCGGCCGTATTCTGCTTCTAGTTCAGCCTTGCCTTCATTCATAGAATGTTGCAATAGTTTTTTGAAGTCTTTCAAATCTACCAGAGGAAGTTTTTCATCATCACTGTATTTGAATAAAACAGAAATAATGCTTGATTGTGTTGGTGTAGCGCCCAACATTTTTGCGAGCAACACAGGACCAAATTCACTCACAGTTGCACGCATTCGAGTGCCACTATCTTCTGAAATAGTAAGTAATTCTACTGACATAGCTTCTGACTCAAAGGGCAGACCAATTGCAGCCATACGCTCATCGATTTTTGGGTGGCCTGGGCTGGGTTTTGCGAGGCCGGAGAGATCGCCTTTTACATCCATAAGCAAAACAGGAACGCCTTGTTTACTTAATTGCTCAGCAAGCACTTGTAAAGTCTTAGTTTTTCCTGTTCCGGTAGCACCTGCAATTAAACCATGTCGGTTCATGGTACTAAGTGGCGCGCGAACAATTGTACCTGTTTGGGTTTCTTCGCCAAGCATGGCGCCTCCAAACTCAAGCACTGAGCCTTCAAAACTGTATCCCTCTTGTATTTCTGCTAAAAACTTCTCTTTATCAGCCATATTTAAATAAAATTTCTTCGAAGGTATGATTGATTGACGATTTTGTGTGGAGTGAATTTTTTGAACCCATAAACACAATGAGTTAGCGACCGACGGAAAAATCATGCGATCGACTTAAGTTAGCGACCGACTGAAGTCGATCACTGTATTATGTCGTCACTTCGTGACTTGGAATTCGAAAAATGGAAAACAGTTGCACATCCCAAAATCTTATCTCTTGGTTCTTGACTCTTGGCTCTTTCACACTCCGAAGCTTCAGCGTAGGAGTGTGCGGCTTGTAATCACCCAGCTAAAGCAGGGTGTTATTCATGCAATCTAAAAATTTTCTCTAATATCACTACCCCTTTCACTAAAAGTGGCATGCGCGCATGGTGGCGGGTGCATGCATTTACAAAATAAGCTTGGGCTTGGCTGATAGTGGGAAGACAAACCATGCGTAAATTTTGTTTGCAGGCAACCGCTAAAATAGCGCACCACGTTGCTTGCCTGTTTGCAAAATGATGCAACCAGCGTGATTGAATTCAATAATTAGCCATTTATGAATATATTCGCTATCTGCTTAATTAAAACCTATGAAATTTTCTATTGATAAAAAGGAATTGTTTGTGGTATTTCGCTTGCAAGAGCCGAAATTGAACACACTCAATACACCCGACGTTAAAACGGAACTCGTTTTGCTTAGCAATGAAGGGTTTACCAGTATGATTATGGATTTAAGTGAGGTAGAGTTTGTAGATTCGAGCGGTTTGAGTGCGCTATTGGTGGCTAACAGACTTTGCAACGATGCCAACGGAACCATGGTTCTGACAGGGTTGCACCCAAATGTGACCAAACTTCTGAAAATTTCTCAGCTCGATAGCGTTTTAAACGTGCTGCCAACAGTGCAAGAAGCCATGGATTTTGTAAAAATGGAAGAACTAACAAGGCAAATTACCGAAGAGGAGTGAGTGAATTTTCAATCACCATTCTTGGGAATAACTCTGCTATACCTTGCCACGGAAGACACCCCAGCGCACAATACCTAAAAATTGGCAATGAACATATTTTAGTTGACTGTGGAGAAGGCACACAGTTGCGCCTGAGACAAATTCCTACTGTTTCTCTCTTCCATATTTCACACATATTTATTACGCACTTACACGGTGATCACTATTTAGGCCTGATGGGTTTACTGAGTACTTTAGGGTTAATGCGGCGAACGAAACCAATTCATATTTTTTCGCACGTAGAGTTACAAGAAATCATTGAAATGCAGCTTACAATGATGGGCGGCTCATCACCATTTGATATTTTATTTCATAATTTACCCCTCGAAGGAGAAGAACTAATTTGTGATGAGAACCGCTTTTCTGTTAAGGCCTTTCAATTAGAACACAGAATACCTTGCTGTGGATTTTTATTTACCGAAAAATTTGAAAAGAAAAAGGTGAATAAAGCTGCTTTAGAGGAAAATAGCGTGCCCTTGCAATTTTGGAACGAAATACAGCGCGGTATGGATTATCAGCCGGCAGATGGTGTTTTGATTAAGAACGAGGAACTTACACAACCAAGCCCAAAACCAAGAACCTATGCTTATTGTAGCGACACTAGATACTTTGACAACCTTAATACGAAAATTGCAGGCGTTGACACTGCCTATATAGAAACTACTTATACAGAAAAGGAGAGTGAATTGGCTGTGGAGCGATTTCATTGCACAGCAAAACAGGCGGCGGAAGTTGCTCAACAGGCAAAAATTGGTAGACTGATGATTGGGCATTTTTCATCGAGATATAAAAACTTAAGTCCGTTTTTAACAGAGGCCAGAGCAGTTTTTCCGCAAACAGAGTTAGCCGAAGAGGGAAAAACGTTTGAGATTGAACTTTGGTAATCTTTGTTTACACCAAAATATCGTCATAAACTACTTCGCCTTTTACAATGTTTAATCCTTTCGCTAAACCTGGATCAGCATCTGTTGCGGCAACCCAGCCTTGGTTAGCAATTTTGATTACATAAGGAAGTGTAACGTTTGTAAGTGCCAAAGTGGATGTGTATGGCACAGCGCCCGGCATATTAGCTACGCAATAGTGAACTACATCATCAATAATAAATATCGGATCTTCATGTGTTGTTGCTTTTGTGGTTTCTACGCAGCCCCCTTGATCAACCGCAACATCTACAATCACAGTGCCTGGTTGCATTTCTTTCAGCATGTCTCTCGTAATTAAATAAGGTGCTTTTGCGCCTTTTACGAGAACGGCTCCAACAATTAAGTCTGTGTCTTTTATGTGTTTTCTAATATTGTATTCGCTAGAAAACTCAGTAACCACATGTGGTGGCATGATATCATTCACATGGCGGAGTCGTTTCATATTGATATCGAATATACTCACTTGCGCACCTAAACCCGCAGCCATCTTTGCTGCTTGAATGCCAACAACTCCGGCACCCAATATCATCACCTTGCCGGGTTTCACACCAGGCACTCCACCAAGTAAAACGCCCTTACCTAACACAGGTTTTTCTAAATATTTTGCGCCTTGCTGTATAGCCATTCTACCTGCCACCTCACTCATTGGTTGTAACAAGAGTAATTCTCCGTCTTCATCTTCAACGGTTTCATAAGCAATACAAATGGCTCGGCGTTCAATCATGGCATCTGTAAGTGCTTGGCTTGATGCGAAATGGAAATAGGTGAACACGATTTGATTTGGCTTGATCAACGCGTATTCTACCGCAATTGGCTCTTTCACCTTTACAATCATTTCGGCGATGTCATAGACATCTTCGATTGTCGGCAGTATAGATGCACCAGCTTCTCGATAGTCAAGATCAGGAAATCCGCTGCCAATTCCGGCAGTAGTTTGCACAAATACTTGGTGGCCTCTTTTCACTAATTCATTCACACCACCTGGGGTTACGCTAACTCTACTTTCGTTATTCTTAATTTCTTTTGGGATACCAATAATCATGACGAGATTTGAATTTTCGCCAAATATAGAGTGAAGAGGTAATAATGACCGAATAAAAGTTAGCGATAGAGAGTTTACTTTTCCACTTTACGTGTACAACTACAATCTTGTTTAGTTAGCGACTGAACTTAGCGACCGACTGAAGTCGATCACTGTATTGTGTCGCACAATCCGTAGCTTCAGCGTAGGGTGGTCGTCACTTCGTGACTTGGAATTCGAAAATGAGAAAATAATTGATGTTAATTAAAGGCTAAAGCAAAATATGTTTGACGGCTTGTAATCACCCAGCTAAAGCAGGGTGTGATTCTTCCAATCTAAAGATTCTCTCTAAAATTGTGTTAATCCGTTCAAATTTCGAAACAACACACTCTCACTATCTCACAGTTAGCGACCGACTAAAGTCGATCACTGTATTATGTCGTCACTTCGTGACTTGGAGTTTGAAAATGGGAAAATATTTGATTTTGATTAAAGGCTAAAGCAAAATATGTTTGACGGCTTGTAATCACCCAGCTAAAGCAGGGTGTAATTAATCAAATCTAAAAAATTCTCTCTAAATCTGTATTATCACTTTACATTTCGAAACTAAACACTCTCACTATCTCACAGTCCCATGATCCCAAAATCTTGTCTCTTAACTCTTCCACACTCCGAAGTTAGCGACCGACTGAAGTCGATCACTATTTTATGTCGTCACTTCGTGACTTGGAGTTCGAAAAATGGGGAAACAATTGATTTTTAACTATAGGCTAAAGTCAATTATGTTGCACATCTCAAAATCTTATCTCTTGCTTCTTGGCTCTTGGTTTCTTGGGTCTTATCTATTGGTTCTTTCACCCTCCGTAGCTTTAGCGTAAGAAAGTTGTCGCACACTAAATTTAGCCTGAAATTTCTAATTAAGTTGTTAGCATGCGTTCAACGAAAACACAACCAATTAAACTAGGTTATGCTCCTTGATTAAAATTTTCAAATCACTTTCATCAAGCCCAATAGATTTGGCAGTTTTATCTGTCTGCCAATTATACGTCTCTAAATTAAATTGCAGATATTTCTTCAGCATCTCACTCTTAAACGCATCAAAATGTTGATAGCGGCGAAATAAGTTCTGCATTTGTGATTGGTCTGTGTTCTTATTTGTGTTCGTCTCAACGTCTTTAGCGTCTACTTTCTCAGGGAACAAAATCATGAGGCGTTCTACCACATTCCTAAACTCTCTAATGTTACCCGTCCAATTCGTTTCTTGCAAAGCATTCACAGCAGCTTTAGTGAACTCTGGTGCTTTGTTGCCGCTGTCTTCAGATAATTGTTCCACGAAGAACTCTAGCAGCATTGGTATATCATCTTTGCGTTCATTAAGTGGTGGCACATTTATAAGCATTACGCTCAGTCGGTGATACAAGTCCATTCTAAACTCACCGCGATCAATGGCTTTCATTAAATCTTTATTGGTTGCTGCCAATACACGCACGTTCACGTTAATTTCTTTGTCGCCACCAACACGGGTAATCTTGCCTTCTTGTAAAGCACGTAAAACCTTTGCTTGTGCATTCGGACTCATGTCACCAACCTCATCAAGAAACAAAGTACCCCCATTAGCCTGTTCAAATTTTCCGATTCGTTGCTTATGAGCGCTCGTAAAAGAACCTTTCTCATGACCAAACAACTCACTTTCTATTAATTCAGATGGAATTGCCGCACAGTTCACCTCTATAATTGGCGCATCAGAACGGTCGCTCTTTGCATGTATCCAACGGGCTACAAGCTCCTTTCCTGTACCGTTCTCACCAGTAATTAAAACACGCGCATCTGTTGGCCCAACCTTATCAATCAAATCCTTAATGTGCATTATTTCTTCACTGCCGCCAACAATGTCACTCACACCGCTCACCTTCTTTTTGAGCTTCTTAATCGTTTTGGTCTGCTTCGTTTTTTCGTGCGCATTACGTACCGTAACTAGCAAACGGTTTAAGTCTGGTGGTTTAGAAATAAAATCATAGGCGCCCATTTTCACTGCTTCAACAGCAGTTTCGAGCGTGCCGTGACCACTAATCATTACAATGGGTAAGTCTGGCTGAATAATTTGCACCTTCTCCAATACTTCCATGCCATCCATTTGGGGCATTTTGATATCAAGCAAAATGACGTCATAAGGGTTGTCCTGAATTTTTTTCAGGCCCTCCTTTCCGTCTTCTGCTTCAT
>ENA-ORXM01000632-ORXM01000632.1-marine-metagenome-genome-assembly--contig:-NODE-632-length-58768-cov-6.726755_pt1 | contig 58768 bp, 59 predicted proteins | sample MGYA00237867_ERZ511480 | MGnify/ENA primary metagenome ERZ511480 (study PRJEB26309, sample SAMN06266103) | marine metagenome | isolation source: Algal blade | place: United Kingdom:Sidmouth, United...
GTGGGTCGGTTCCACCATCTTAATTACAGTTCACAACGAGTAATTTGACGCTCGTTGCTTGCTCGGCACACTATGAACAGTATGGGAGCAAACTGGCGTTTGCTTTCCGCAACGCACATAGCAAAATATTTTTGTTTTCCTTGTTTAAAGCAGAATCCCAAAGATTTTGCTGACTTCATAAAAATACACAAACCAATCGATTAAGCCCAAATCACGTATTGTTTATAGGTTTGTTTTGTTGTTACACGTATTTTATCGTTTCAATATACTACCCAATAGGTTTTCACGGGTAGTTCCTGATGCTTTTTGTTTTTCAGAGGCTAAAACGTTTTCTTCTATGTTCGTAAAAAGCTCAATAGGATTTTGCGTAGGAATTGAAGCAATTCCAATTTATCAGATTCTTCTTTTTCCATTATGAAAAAGCCTAAAATATCTTGAAAAAACTAAGTCTTTTAAAAATTTTCCGAAATTATAGATGTGACGAATTATCCATATGTGTTATATGTGGACAAATCTGCCTATATATATATCCTTTTTATAATTTATCTATTAAAATAATCAACACCCTATTCTTCCTCACTAATCTTCGCTTTTACCTCTTTCTTCAGCTCCTCTTTTTCATCTTGGGCATCAACATCTTTCCCTTTTAAATATTCTGGTAATTGCATACCTGCCATGTTAAACATTTCTTGCAATGGCGGTACAGATTTATACATTCCAGAAATAAAGTTAGCTGTAGACCCTTTGCCGTCTGCTGTTTTAGAACCAGAATCCAACACTGTAATTTTATCAATCTTAATATTCTTAATAGCTTCTGCCTGCGTTTTTACCAATTCTGGTAGTTTATCTGCAACCAATAATAAAACAGTATCTTTAGGGTTATTTCCAGCTGCTTTTACAATTTCATCTAGACCTTGTGCTTGTTTTGTTAATACTTCAAACAAACCTTGTGCTTCTGCCTGCGCTTTAAATAAGATTGCATCTGCTTGCCCTTTTGCTATTCTTCTAATATTTTCCGCTTCTGCTTCTGCATCAATCTCTACTTTCTTTTTATCAATTTCTGCAGGTACAATAATATCTGCCATTTGAGAACTACGCTCACGATCTGCCCTAGCTATCTCGGCATCTTTTTCTGCCGCATACGATTCCTCTAATGCTTTTGCAGATTGTACTTTTTCTGCTGCGATTGCCGTACGTTCTGCTTCTGCCTCTCGCTGTCTACGCAACGAGTCTGAATTGGCTACATTTATTTTTGCTATGTTTTCTCCTTCTACTGCTTGTGCATTTGCTGCTGCTACCTGTGTACGCTCATCTTGTACTGCATTTGCCTCACCAATAGAACCATCTCTATTTTTTTCTGCTACCGATTTACGTGCTGCATTTATTGCGTGTGCAGCTGCTTCTTTTCCTAATGCTTCTATATAACCAGACTCATCTACAATATCTGTAATATTTACGTTAATTAATTTTAGTCCTACTTTCTTTAATTCAGACTCAACACTCTTAGAAATATTGGTTAAAAATTTATCTCTGTCCGAGTTTATTTCTTCAATATCCATAGAAGCTACTACCAAACGTAACTGACCAAAAATTATCTCCTGTGCCAATTCCTGAATTTCACTCTGTCCCAATCCTAACAAACGCTCTGCTGCATTTTGCATAATTCCTGGCTCCGTAGAAACACCAATCGTAAATCTTGACGGTACATTTACACGAATATTCTGCTTACTTAAAGCATTCACCAAATTAACTTCTATAGAAATAGGCGTTAAATCTAAAAATTGATAATCTTGAACTACAGGCCAAACAAATGCCGCACCACCATGAATACAACGCGCAGAATTTCCGCCTCCTACTTTACCATACACCACCAATATCCTATCAGACGGACAACGTTTGTATCTCCTTATAAAGGATATTATAATTATAAAAAAGAATAAAATAGCAAAGCCAATAGTAAGTAATGTGGCACCGCCGGTAAATTGTAATTCAGTTAAAACATACGTTTATTTATTTAAGAGTTCAATTACTAATATTCCGTTATCGGTTACTTCTTTTACCCGCACTACATTTCCCATGACCAAATCGGTATCCGAATCTGTAAGTGCTTCTAATTCTCGTAAAGTTCCTTGTACTGTAATGCTGACCTTTCCAATTTTAGACCTATTGGCTCCAACAGTTAAATATACTTCTCCTATTTGGTTCAGGGCATTTTTAAGTTTTAACGTACCACTACTTTGTAGTTTTCCTAAATAATAGAAAAGAGAAGCCATGGCAAGCATCATTATTAAGCCGCAAACAATAGATATAAAAATGGTAAATTCTTTAGATAACCCTGCATCTAAACATGAGATTCCAGACCAACCAAAAATGGTTAAAAAGCCTATTAAATTTTTGAAGGATAAAAACTGAAAATCGATTCCTACATCTACATTACCATCTATACCATCTGCATCTCCTCCAACAAAGGTTAAAATAACCAAAATGATAAATATGACCGAAGAAATTAATGCTGTGGCTCAATATATTTTTTCAAATAAGAGCAAAGCGGCAAACCATTGTTCCGTAATCTTTAGTTTTTAGGTTATTCTAGCGGAAAGATAGGAACATTTTCGATACATTTTCACTTACCTCGTAAGTAATATACTTACAGCATTACCCCCAAAACCAACAGCATTTACTAAAATAGTTTTAATTTCCTGATTTTCAATTTTTTGGGACTCAACAAAAGGAACTGCAATAAACTCTTGGTGCTGTAACATTAATATGGCTAGCTCTATACTTAACATTCCTGAAGTACCAAACGTATGCCCTATCTTCCACTTATTAGTAGTCAGTGCTGGCTTTTTGCTACAAAAAACTTTTTCAATGGCTTTAATTTCTGAAGAATCCCCTTTAATTGTTCCCGGAGTGTGGGTAACAATTACATCTACAGTATCTGGATTTAAATCTCCTAATGCCATTTTCATAGAACGTTGAAAACACTGAGCATCTGAAGAGATAGAAATATTGTGTTTTAGTATTTCTGTTGCATAGCCTACACCTGCAATTACTGCCAACGAGTTTTCGTGAACTCCTTTTTCCAAACAAGCAATAGATGCACCTTCTCCTAAAACCATTGTGTTTTTAGTTTTATCTAGATTTAATGCTTGGCAGGGGTATACTCCTTCTTCTTTTGAATATATTTTTAAAGCTTTCATTTGCGCCACGGTAAATGGCGTTAATGGCGCTTCGCTACCACCTACCAAAAATTGGTCTGCCATGCCAGATTTTATCCACGCTACTCCGTTTAACAAACTGTGTAATGCCGTAGAACAAGTAATAGAATGTGAAATTTCAGGACCTTTTGTTTGCAAATCGTGTGCAACCCAAGAGGAAATATTACCCAAGGTTGTCGTTGGTGAAGAAAGTGTTCCTGTCCTGTTATGCTCTAAAAATTCTTCATGATATTTCTCAAATAGAGCTGTTGCACCACGAGAAGAACCTATATTTATCCCAAAATTATGGTTTGCATCCCAACCAGCTGCTAAAACTGCTTTTCTTGATGCATAAATAGCATACAAAACACTATTATCTAAATCTTGATATTTAGTATCTGATGCTTTTAAATGAGCTATTTCTTGGGCTGCTTCATCAGTTAAAAATCCAGCCCACTCATTTGTTTCTCCAAAAACTCCTTTGGATAAGAAATGTTCATTGCTTTTATAATTTTCCCAAATTTCTTTTAAAGAGCTTCCTAACGGAGAAATAGAGGCTATAGCGGTTATAGAAATTGATACGTTCATTAATTATCTAATCTAAAAAATATCTAAAACTGATTTAATACTATTGTATACTTTTTGAAGTTGCTCAGCTGTAATTACGAAAGGAGCCAATATATATATTGTATTTCCTAACGGACGCAAAAACACGCCATCATCCATAAAATGCTTAAACAATTTATCGCGTACATTTCCGTAGCGTTCCATTTCTATATTCAAATCCAATGCGTAAATAACACCTGTCTGCCTAGTTCTTGCAACCTTAGGGTGGGCTTTTATTTCCTCATTAAATTGTTTGTGCGATGCTATTACACGTTTAATATTTGCTTGCATCTCACCAGACTGTAATAACGCTATACTTGCTAAAGCCGCTGTGCACGCTAACGGATTTGCAGAATAGGTATGCGCATGAAACAAACCTTTAGAAATTTTATCACTATAAAAGGCATCATAAATACCTTGTGTACAGCTCGTAATTGCCATTGGTACTAAACCACCCGTAAGCGATTTTGACATACAGATGACATCTGGCTTTTCTGTAATCTGATCCGATGCAAAATATGTTCCTGTTTTACCAAAACCTGTCATTACCTCATCTACTATGGTTATAACTCCGTATGTTTTTACCAACTTTAGAATTCTAGACAATCCGTCGCCATCGTACATTAGCATACCCGCAGCTCCTTGCACTAAAGGTTCATAAATAAAACCCGCAATGGTATTTTTTTTCAAGAGAGCTTCTAACTTTTCTAATATGTCTTCTATGTTTTCTTTTGTAGGAACTGGAATCCGTTCTACATCAATGAAAAAATCTTCGAACGGACCATTATATACTGATAATCCTGAGGCCGACATAGCTCCAAACGTATCGCCATGAAATGCATTCTCAAAAGCCAACAATCTATTTCTCTTTTTCCCTTTATTAAAATGGTATTGTAATGCCATTTTAATGCCAATCTCAGTAGAAGTAGATCCATTATCCGAAAAGAAAATTTTATCTTGATTATTAGGGAGTATTTTCATTAACTCCTCCGATAACTTTACCGCAGGCTCATGTGTAAAACCACTAAATACAACTTGATCTAATTGTTGCATTTGTTGGTGTACTTTTTCTATAATAATAGGATTACAATGACCATACATACAAGTGTACCATGAAGCAATACCATCTATGTATTCTTTTCCATCTTCGTCAAACAGCAAAGCTCCTTGTGCCTTTACAATTCCTAACATTTGAGAATGTGTCTTGTGCTGTGTTAGCGGGTGCCAAATGTATTTTTTATCTCTTTCTGAAAGATTTTTATGCTCCATAGAATTTGTAAAATTCTTTTTTTATCTATCTTGCAAAGATGGGGATTTCATAGATTAAATAACAGTTACATCTATTTCTTTAACAAGGTTCCCTAAAAAAGTAATGAAAAAAATAGCAAACACATTTATTACCAAAATACAGGAAGACAAAAACTCCAAATGGCTGCTATTAGTAATATGTATTGCCTATTGTATTTCTTTAGTCTACAACCTTCATGTTGCACCATTAAATATGGAGGAACCAAGAAGAGGTTTAGTGGCCATGGAAATGTTATTTAACAATAATTTCATTGTTACTACTTTATTAAACGACACCTTTTACGACCATCCTCCTTTGTGGAATATTGTATTAGCTTTTAGTATTAAATTGTTTGGACACAATGCTTTTGCTTTAAGGTTTCCGGCTGCTCTTTCTTTTTTGTTAACAGGTGTTCTATTGTACTGTGTTGGAAAAAAATATGTAAATAAAAATTTTGGAATATTTAGCGCTTTCTATTACCTAATCTCCGTAGACCTTTATTTCTTTTTTGCTACTTCTGCAGAAATAGATATTTTTTATTCCTTATTAGTGTTTTTAGCATTCTTAAGTATTTTTCATTTTTATCAAAAAAAAAAATTCTACTGGCTATTTGGTTGCACTTATTTCTTTGCTAACCTTGCTTTTTTAACCAAAGGTTTTTCTACATATGCCTTAATTGGGTTAACCTTGTTAGCATATTTCAGTTATAAAAAATCATTTTCTAAATTATTTTCTCTTCCTCACATACTTTTTGGGTTGCTTTCTTTGGGTTTTATTGCACTCTACTTTTATATCTATAGTTTTTACGAAGATGCCGAAACTTATTTGACCGACATGTGGTCTCTTTCAACAGGAAAAACAGCAACAACTTCTATTAAACAACTACTACTGCATTGCATAACATATCCGTTAGAGATTATTAGAAATATTTTTCCTGCTACCCTTTTTCTCTTATTTATTTGGGATAAAAAAGTGATTCAAAAAATAAAAGAACAACCTTATATTTTATTTCTATCGATTACTTTCCTAGCCAATATTTGGATTTTTATTATCTCTTCCGGAGCAAGAATTAGATACAGTTATATGTTTTTCCCTATGCTTATTAGTATTCTGTTATATGCTTTTAGCTTAAAAATAAATTAGCAGAATTGGAAACATAGGTTTTACTATACTTTTTTACTTAGCATTTTCGGGATTATAACAATTGCCTGTTTTGTAACTCCTCTTATTGAATTGCTTTCCGTTTTAAAAAATTTAAAATATAGCATGCCATTAATTGGTTTTGCTGCATTGTTGGTTTTTATTTTCACATTAAAAACAAAAGGCTGGACAAGACATCTTTTTATTATATTATTTTTTATAACTACTAGGCTTGCATATAATACAGCTGCATTACCTATGCGTAATGTAAAAGCTATGAGTGCTACTTATAGAATACATGCAAAAGCTATCTATGAAAAAACTCAAAACAACCCTATATATGTGCTTTCAGATGAAAAAATGGGTTCTTTTAAATACTATAATGTAAAATTCTATAGCGTGGTGGTTTATTTAGAAATGTACAGAAAAGGGCTCGTTATAAAAACTCCTAAAGTAAATAACACTGGGTATTATATTATAAGTAGAAAAGATTTAAAAGACCATACTTCTTTGTATGATTTTAATGTAAAAGGATTAGATTTCTCTTTAATTAAAGTGCCTTAAGAGATGCTTTAAATTTATGAGCATATTTCTTTATTACCTCTTTATTAAATTCTTTTTCTTCTGCTATCCTACCAATTAACTTTACCCCTGTCTTTTTTAGAATAATGCTTTCTGTTGTAGGATGCGCATCGCCACTAAATAGAACAGCAATTTCAAAACCTTTTTGTTGTAAAAGCTCAATAGTTAGTAAGGTATGGTTAATACTTCCTAAATAATGTCTTGAAACGACAACTACTTTATAGTTTGGTTTTATAATATCCAGAATAGTATCGGTATCATTCAAAGGAACCAACAAGCCTCCGGCTCCTTCAATCACTAAAGTATTAATGGTTTTTGGTTCAACAATGTTACATAATGCTATTGTAATTTCGTCTATTTCTGCTGCTGCATGCGGACTCATAGGTGTTTCTAAAGCATAACTATTTTTATGAATAACAGTCCTCTTATTACTAATGAAGCCTGCTATCTTATGACTATCGGACGTTTCTAATTCTCCTGCCTGTACAGGCTTCCAATAATCTGCCTCTAAAGCTTCTGTAATAATTGCCGATGCTATTGTTTTTCCTACTTCTGTAGATATTCCAGTTACAAATATTTGTTTCATCTTCTAAAATCTCTCTATTTTGGATTCGTTATCATACCACACGAAAAGCATTTGTATTTTTTCTTTTCAAAAAATGGAAATAACTTATTAAAAATACCTTTACGAATATAATATGCTTCCGATTTTTGTGCTTTGCAATTAGGACAAACAATTGGATTATCATTATCATCTACTGCATAGTTTCGTATCTCATCATAAATTACCAGTGCCCTGTCCTTATCTTTTGTGTAGACTTCTAATTTAACTCCTCCAATAGCATGACTAAGTAACGGGTCTGAATTTAAAGTGTTTTCATCTCGTAAAAAAACCGCTATCCCTTCAGACTCAAGTTTTCCTTTTATTATTTGTACGTCTGCAGCATATTCAAATGCTCCCAATCTATAAAACTCTTGACTCATTCTTTAAATATTAAACTAGCTAGTTGTTTTAATAAACTTATGATTTCCTCTTGTGTATTATAAGTATGTAAGCAAATACGCAAACGTTCTTCTCCTTTTGGAACAGTTGGCGAAAGTATGGGTTTTACATCAAAACCTTTTTCTTGAATTTTACCCGCTACTTTTTTTACTTTTTCATTTCCTGAAATCACGCAGCAATGAATAGCCGAATTACTTTCTATAAATTCAGTTTCCAAACCTAAACCTATCAATTTTTCTTTGAAAAACTGAATGTTTTCAAGCAATTTTTCTCGCCTTTCTTGCCCATCAACATCAAAAAGTAAATCGTATGCAGTTGTAATTGTTACTAAAGATTGTGGCGGCAACGCTGTGGTGTAAATAAAACTTCTTGCAAAATTTATTAAATATTCTTTTAAAGATACACTTCCTAAAATAGCAGCACCATGGCAACCTAAACCTTTCCCAAAAGTAACCATTCTAGCAAAAACCTCAGATTGTATTTCTAGCTCTTCAAGCAATCCTTTTCCGCCTCCAAAAACTCCTAAAGCATGTGCTTCATCTACCACTAATTTATAATTATTAGCTGTACATAAATTTGAAAATCCTTTTAAATCTGGTGAATCGCCATCCATAGAAAAAACAGACTCCGTAACTACATAAACAACACTTAGATAGCTAAGCGTAGTTGAAGCTTCAATTTTCTTTTTTAAATCTTCTAAACTATTGTGTTTAAACTTGTATGATTTTGCATTTGACAACCTAATTCCGTCTCTTATTGATGCATGTATATATTCATCAAAGAAAATAATATCGCCACGTTGTGGAACAGCTTCAAAAAAACCTAAATTAGCATCATACCCAGAATTAAACAATATGGCTGCCTCACTATCATGAATTTCCTTGATTTTAGTTTCTACATCAATATATAATAACGAATTACCAGAAAGCAAACGTGAACCTGTTGCCCCATTTGTTTTTATACCTCTATTTTTTAGACATTCATGAGCTTGTTCAAATAACAATGCAGATTTAGAAAGTCCCAAATAATCATTAGAAGAAAAATCTATCTTACAATCAATTGCACCTAAAAACCTAAACGCATTATTCTCTTTGCGCTCTTTTAGTTTTTCTGCTAATTTTTTTGGTAATTTCATTTCAGCAAAAATATGGAAAATCTTGTACCTTTATACACATGTATGCACTGGTAGATTGTAATAACTTTTATGCCTCTTGTGAACGGGTATTTAACCCTAGTTTACAAAACAAACCTATTGTTATTTTATCTAACAATGATGGTTGCGTTATATCACGAAGTGATGAAGCTAAAAAAATTGGCTTACCCATGGGAGCTCCTATTTTTAAGTGGGAACAGTTTTGCAAAACCAATAAAATTCATGTTTTCTCTTCTAATTACCCCCTCTATGGCGATATGAGTAGCAGAGTAATGACTATTTTAGAACAATTTAGTCCAGACGTGGAAGTATATAGTATAGATGAAGCTTTTATGCAATTTAAAGGCTTTGAAAACTATGATTTAAACGCATACGGAAGTAGCATTCGTACACGTATTTTAAAATGGACAGGCATTCCTACTGCAGTAGGCATTGCACCAACAAAAGCTTTAGCCAAAGTAGCTAATAAAATAGCACGCAAATTCCCAGCTCAGACAAAAGGCTATCATGTTATAGATTCTGATGAAAAAAGAATTAAAGCCTTAAAATGGCTAAAAATTGAAGATGTTTGGGGGATTGGAAAGCGTTTAGAAAAACGATTGAAAGAGATACAAATAAACACCGCTTATGATTTTACGCAACTTGCTGATGATTGGGTGCTAAAAAATTTCTCTATTACCGAATGGAAACTAAAAAAAGACTTGGAAGGTATTCCTACCTTACAACTTGAAGAACAGAAAACAAAAAAAGCGATTGCAACTACTCGTAGCTTTGAGTATACATTTTCTGATATAGGAAACATAAAAGAACGCATATCTACTTTCGCTACCAGTTGCGCAGAGAAACTACGAAAACAAAAATCTAGCTGCCACATGATTATTATTACACTAAGTAGTGACCGTCATAAAAAAGACAGTCCACAACATAGCACCAGTAAAGTTGTTTCTTTTTCTTTTCCCACGGACTCCTCCTTACTTATAAGTGATTGCGCTGTAAAAGCAGTAGATTCTATTTTTAAAAAAGGGATAAAATACAAACGCGCAGGTGTTATTGTCAGCGGATTGGTTCCCACAGATAATTATCAATTACACTTATTTCAAAAAGAAAACCCAAAGCACAAACCTCTAATGCGTGCTATGGATAAATTAAACACAAAATATGGTGGTTACAAAATAAAATTAGGCAACCAAGATTTGAAACGTACCTGGAAAATGCGTCAAGAACGCCTATCTCCAAGATATACAACTACTATAAAGGAAATTATAAAAGTCTCTTAATATTTTAACTGATAGATTTAAATGAAAAAAGCGATTATAATTGGAGGAACATCAGGAGTTGGAAGAGGGCTAGCCGAAATATTAATAGAAAACAATTGGACTGTTGGCATAACAGGTCGCAGAAAAGAACTACTTAAAGAACTAAAAGAAAAATCTGGAGGTAAAATTTTAACACAAGAGCAAGATATTAGAGAAATAGGTACTTCAAATCAAAAAATGGAAATCCTTTTTAACCAATTAACCACAGTAGACCTAGTAATAGTTTCTTCGGGAATGTCTGAACTAAATCAGAAATTAAACTGGAAAATTGAAAACGATATTATTCAGACAAACGTGGTTGGAATTACGAAAGTTTATGAATTTATTTTTTCTAAATTTAAAGAACAAGGTTTTGGGCATTTGGCAGGTATTTCTTCCATTGCATCCTTAAGAGGAAATAGATATTGCCCATCTTATAGTGCTGCAAAAGCTTTTCAAGCCAATTATCTTGAGGCGTTGCGATGCATTACTAAGAACGAAAAATTAAATATTAAAATTACAGATATACAGCCAGGTTTTATAGACACTGCTGTGGCAAAAGGCGACGGTTTGTTTTGGGTTTCATCTGTTAACAAAGCTTCAAAACAAATTTATACTGCTATAAAAAAAGGAAAAAGGAAAGCTTACATCTCTAAAAGGTGGATATTAATTGCTTGGGTAATGAAAATTGCTCCAAATTGGATGTTAGAAAAAATATAAGGTTTCCTGTAAAGAATTAAAATGAACTAAATGAGTACAAACAAAAAACAACTCACTTTTTACGCACCAAATAGTTCTAAGAACTCAGGCGCTTTATTTGTAGATACAGGAATTTCCGCAGGTTTTCCTTCTCCTGCAGATGACTTTAAACAACAACGAATTAGCTTAGACAAAGAATTAATAAAAAACAAAGAAGCCACTTTTTTTGCGCGTGTTAGCGGAAAATCCATGATAGATGCTGGTCTAGACGATAACGATTTACTTGTTATAGACCGAAGCATCGAACCTATCAATAATAAAATAGCCGTGTGTTATTTAGACGGTGAGTTCACTGTTAAAAGATTAAAAGTTACAGATGATTGCATTTGGCTGATACCAGAAAATAAGGACTATAAACCCATACAAATTACAGATGATACTAATTTTGTTATTTGGGGTATTGTAACACATGTAATTAAAGAAGTATAAAATTTATACCTATAAAAATGCCTGCAAAAAATATTTCATATACCAGAGCTACAACGGATAATGAGCTACATCAAATTCTAGCCATACAAAAAGAAAACATAGCCTCAAGAATAACCACTATAGAAAAGGAGAAAGAAGGTTTTATTACGATAGGTCATGATTTTGATATGCTAAAAAGAATGAATGATTCTTGCCCACATATTATTGCAAAAAATGGAGATCAAGTTGCTGGCTATGCCTTGGTAATGCTAAAATATTTTAGAAACGAAATTCATGAACTAACCCCAATGTTCGATACTGCTGATAAAATCTTAAATAACAAAAATTATATAGTTATGGGACAAATATGCATTGCTAAAGAGTATCGGAAAATGGGAATTTTTAAGGGATTATATAATTATTATCAGCAAGAATTAAAAAACGACTATGAATGTTTATTTACCGAAGTGGCCAGCAATAATCTAAGATCTTTAGGTGCTCACAAAAGTGTTGGTTTTAAAATAGTTAAAACCCAAATTACAGATAGTGTTTCTTGGGAACTAATGGTTTGGAATTGGAAACAACCTATTTTTTAGCAAACACTAAAAAAACTACCTTTGCTTAGGAATTACTTCCTTATAAACAAACATATATGCTTGGTTTAAAATTAGAGACAGACCCCAGATGGGCCAGATTAGTAGAGACAAATATTGAAGAAATTTTAACAGATCATGCATGGTGTGAACAAAAAGCGGCAACAAATGCTATCACTATTATATCTCTTAATTCTGAACACGAAGATTTAGTAACCGATTTACTTTTAATTGCACGAGAAGAATTAGAACACTTTCAGATGGTACATGACATCATAAAGAATAGAGGTTACACATTGGGTCGCGAACGAAAAGATAGTTATGTAAACGAATTATTTAAGGCCACTATAAAAGGAGGCAGTAGACAACAAAGTCTGGTGAATCGTTTGTTATTTTCTGCAATGATAGAAGCTCGTAGCTGCGAACGTTTTAAAGTGCTCTCAGAAAACATTAAAGACAAAGAACTTTCAAAATTTTATCATGAATTAATGATTAGTGAAGCAGGCCATTACACTACATTTTTAGGTTTGGCTCGTAAATATGGTGAAGGAATTGATGTTGATAAAAAATGGAAAGAACTATTGATTAAAGAGGGACACATTATTAAAAACTACGGGAAATCTGAAACCATTCATGGTTAAATTATAAATAAATTATTATGAAAATTTACATTTTAAGCTTATTCTTCTTCATCTCTTTTATTGCTTTTGCACAAAACAACCATATTGTAAAAACAGATGATGGAAGACGTGTTTTGCTAAAAGAAGACTTTACTTGGGAATATATAGATTTAGAAAAAAAACTTGACAGCCCAACAACGAACACCTCAACAATTACAGTTCCTTTAAAAAAATTAACATGTGGTATCACTGAAGATTTCACAGAGCCTAAATTAAACGGAAAAATTCAGTCTCAATTAAAAAAAGGGCGTGCTACTATAAAGCATGTAAAAGAAAAAGTGGCTAAGGATAATAATTGTAGTGTAGCTGATGTGATATTAGTATCGGCTAGAGAACAAAAAACAAAGGCAGTATATAACTTTTGTGCTAAAGGCAAAAGTGTAACCTATAAACGTATTGGAAACTCTATTGTGAAGAAAAGTGAGCTCTTTTAAATTATGAAACTAACTTTATAAAACATAAAAAACGCTTCCTTAGGGAAGCGTTTTTTTATATAGTTTGATTGGATACTATCTAATCTGCTAGAACAATAACCTTATTGTCTTTCATTTCAATAGTTCCGCTAGCAATCGCTAAAAGTGTTTCTCCTTTTTCTCCTTTAGAAAACTTACTTTCATAAGCTTTATCAATAGAGATATTGCCTTGAATCTTAATATTACCATTTTGAAGTAATGATACTATTGGTGCGTGATTCTCTAACATTTGAAACTCTCCGTTAGTTCCTGGAACAGTTACCGATGTAACTTCTCCCGAAAATAACACAGCCTCTGGTGATATAATTTCTAAATACATATTTTATCAGTATTCAGTATTCAGTATTCAGCATTCAGTTTATTAACTACTTACTGTTTACTGCCTACTATTTATGCCTCAGCTAACATTTTCTCTCCAGCTTCTATTGCTTCTTCAATAGTCCCTTTAAGGTTAAAGGCAGATTCTGGTAAGTGATCTAATTCACCATCCATAATCATATTAAATCCTTTTATAGTATCTTTAATATCTACTAATACACCTTTAAGACCTGTAAACTGTTCTGCTACGTGGAATGGCTGAGATAAGAAACGTTGTACACGTCTTGCTCTACCTACCGCTAATTTATCCTCTTCAGATAATTCTTCCATACCAAGGATAGCAATAATATCTTGTAACTCTTTGTAACGTTGTAATAACTCTTTTACACGTTGCGCACAAGCGTAATGATCTTTCCCTAAAATATCTGCTGTTAAAATTCTAGAAGTAGAATCCAAAGGATCTACCGCAGGGTAAATACCTAACTCAGCAATCTTACGAGATAATACTGTTGTTGCATCTAAGTGAGCAAACGTTGTTGCTGGAGCTGGATCCGTTAAATCATCCGCAGGAACATAAACCGCTTGTACCGAAGTAATAGAACCTCTTTTTGTAGAAGTAATACGCTCTTGCATTGCACCCATTTCTGTTGCTAATGTTGGTTGGTAACCTACCGCAGATGGCATACGTCCTAAAAGAGCCGATACCTCTGAACCTGCTTGTGTAAAACGGAATATATTATCTACGAAAAATAATACATCTTTCCCCTGTCCTTCACCAGCACCATCACGGAAATATTCTGCAATTGTTAACCCAGAAAGTGCAACACGTGCACGTGCTCCTGGTGGCTCATTCATTTGTCCAAAAACAAATGTCGCCTTAGATTCTTTCATAATTTCTTTGTCTACTTTAGACAAATCCCATCCGCCTTCTTCCATAGAATGCATGAAATCATCACCATATTTTATAATACCAGATTCTAACATTTCACGAAGCAAATCGTTACCTTCACGAGTACGTTCACCAACACCTGCGAAAACTGAAAGTCCACCGTGCCCTTTTGCAATGTTATTAATTAATTCCTGAATTAATACTGTTTTACCAACACCTGCACCACCAAATAATCCAATTTTACCACCTTTAGCATAAGGCTCAATTAAATCAATTACCTTAATACCTGTGAACAAAACTTCTGTAGAAGTAGATAAATCTTCAAATTTTGGAGCCTCTCTATGTATAGGAAGACCTGCTTTACCTGCCTTAGGCAAATCTCCAAGACCATCAATAGCGTCTCCTATTACATTAAATAAACGACCATAAACATCATCTCCAACTGGCATTTGTATTGCACTCCCTGTAGCACTCACCTCTGTACCTCTACTTAGACCATCTGTAGAATCCATAGAAATGGTTCTAACTGTGTTTTCACCAATATGAGATTGTACTTCCAAAACTAGTTTGGAACCATCTTTTTTATTGATTTCTAATGAATCGTAAATTTTTGGAAGATTAGACCCTGAATTAAACTCTACATCAACAACTGGGCCGATAATCTGAGAAACTTTACCTGTAATATTTGACATTACTTAAATGTTTATTGTTTTAGCGTGATAAATAACTTCTATTTAATCTTCCCCTCAATAAACCTGAGGGCTAGATTTTTGCGTTGCAAAGATATATGTTTTATTTTAAAAATAAAGGTGTTTTCGTAGTGTTTTTATATATTAAAAAAGCCCTCAAAATTAAGGGCTTTTTTAATCCTTATCTGTAAGTATTACTATTGTAATGTTGGCGAATAATTCGTTGGATAATCTGCTGCATTCACAAAAGAACCAGATGCTTCAAAGTTAGAGCCATAAGTAGTATCTATTGCTCTCATAAACTCATTTGCCATTACTGCATAACCTCTTGTTGTTAAATGAATTCCGTCTAAACTAACCAAACCACCTGTTACTAAATTTGTAGTTAATGTATAATTTCCAGATACAACTCCACCTTTTGCTGCACGTGATAATATTTCATTTAAATCTACTAATGCCAATGCATTTGCCGTAGCAACGGACCTAATAGTTGTATTATAAGCATCCGTTGCTGTTTTTATACTTAACAACTCATTACTATCTAAAGCATCTTTATCATCTACACCACTTACAGCCGCTAATACTAAAGCTGCCTGTTGTTGCGTTGGGGTTCCTCCTACTTGCAAAACACCTAATATCTGGAGTATATCTGGAGTTAACACAACAGAGCCATACCCTTGTGCTAATGCCGCTCTATCTATTGTAAGTAATAAAAGTTCCTCTTCTGCCATTTGTCTAAAACCTAAAGGATTAGCCTGTGAAACGGGAACATCTATAAGAAACCTATTTTCTCCTTCATTAAAGGTTATTGCATATTGTGCTGCCAATGCTTGTGCAACTGCTGGGATTTGACCTTGTGAAATTAAACCTTGAGCAAAAATTCCTGTCACTGCTTGGAAAAACCCCGTGAGCCTAGCTGCTGTATCTGCATCTAATTTTAAAGCGTTATTTGGGACTGTGGTAAAAAAAGGTAAATCTGTAATATATGGTACGTTTGTAACTGCGCCTTTAGCACCATTTGCTGTTAGTTGCGTTACGACTCCATCAAAAACTTGCCCAAATACTGTTGGATCTGTAATATCTAGTTGCTCATATCCTTGCACATCAAAATCTCCTGTTCTATCTACTCCTATCCCTCCTGATGTTGCATAACTTAAGACATCGTTACCTCCTATTTCTGAAAGTGTGAAAAATGTTGGGTTTTGTACAACCACCTCTCCTAACATGGTTGCGGTTGCTGAAGTTGCAAAACGACCAAAATAAGGGTTTAGCGCTCCATACCCAGGAAATGTTAAATGAAAACTTTTTGCACCAGGAACACCAACATTGTTGAAGTTACTCTCTAAACTTACAGTAGCATCTGTTCCAATTGGGGGCACTGGCACTCCTAGTCCTGACAAAAAATTATTTAACCTTTCTGGCCCTGAGCCATTAAAAACCAAACGATAAGCTCCAACTGGCGTAGTACCTACCAACAAACCCCCAGTATTATCACTCATAAAAGGCTGTGTAAAAGTACCTCCTCCTATATTTGCAAACTGTTGCGACAATATATTTGGGAAAGAATTTTCTTGTGCTGCTTCAAATAATGCACCATCTGTAAAACCAGCTGTAAAAGAAGCTCCTAAAGCCACATAATTGGAAAAATCCAAAGACCCTGGTGTTAATTCTGGCAAATCTATCACCTCTTCTGATGTAATAAAATCTTCTTCGTCATTACATGCTACAAAAGCAATGAGACTAGTTACTAATAATATGTATTTTATATTTTTCATTACAAAGTATATTTTAGTTATTAATAGTCCACGATAAATAATACATAGACCCAATAAACCCCGTACCAAAAGCTGTAAAATACTCATTCCCTAAAAGGTTAGTTGCCCCTGCTTTAAATGAAGATTTTATACTTGGTACTTTATAATTAACTTGAGCATCAACGTTATGAAATTCTGGCACAACGCCGTCTCCAAAAGTTGCTTCCCAGAAATAGTCATCACTAAATCTATAGGAAATATTAAATCCAAAGTTTTCAAATAAAGCGGTATTCCCAAAAGATGCTTTAAACTTATGTTCTGGTGTATTAAAATTAGTTTCAAAATCTGGGTTAGCAGCTTGATCAAAATCTTGTTTTGTGTAGGTATAACTACTACTTAAGTCAAAATTTCCAAATATTTTAGCAGATATCCCTAATGACGCTCCATAAGATGCTATGTCTGCTGCTGAATTAGTATAGGTACTCCACGCTTGAAAGTCTTTATTTGCTATTGCAGCAACAGAGAGAGAGTTATCCCCAACAGTTCCATAATAAGGAGAAACAACAACTTCTTGGGAAATAAAATCTTTATACTTATTATAATAAATACTAAAATCTACAACTAACTTATCTATCTTACCTCTATAACCAGCTTCAATAGATTTTACTTGCTCTGGTTTTACTATACTTGGGTTTGCTACTTTTAAGACTGCTGGGTTTCCTGTTTTAGAGAGTTCTTGTACTGAATTTAGTGTATATGAATTATTATATGCTACTGCTGCTGTTTGATTAATAGTAGCTGGTTGCCCCAGTAATCTGCCTCCTCCACTAACTTCAAAATCTCTTGTATACCTACCTAAATTATCTGGCGCAGAACCTACTAATATAGCTCTACCAGCATCTAACCCAATAAATAAGTCTTGTGTTGTTGGATTTCTAAAGCCTGTTTGTGCAGAAATTCTAACATTATGATTTTTATTTAATGTTAAACCTGCCGATAACCTTGGAGAAAAGAAACCATCAAAAAATTCAGATTTATCGTAACGAACAGACCCTGTTAGTTTTAAACTTTTTTCATCGTCTATCACAATTTTCTTCTGAATTTGTGTGTAAATACCAAATTCAGAATAGTTTATTGTACCATTTAAATCTGTATAAATTGTCCCTGAAGAATTTAACCTGTACTCCCTAAAAGACCCTCCTACTTGAATGTCTGCGAAGTCTATTAAATGACTAAAATTATAGTTTGCATCTGCATGGTAATATTTTGATTCATCTTGAAATTTGGATCCTGAGGATAAATCTGGATTATTTATACTCCTATCAAAAGCTGCTTTAAACTCTGGAGAACCGGGTGCATAGCGTCCAGATTCTGCTTGTGCCCTTGCTGCTGCATGTGCTGCTGCATCTGTAGCTCCTCCAAGAGTTGCTTGTACATATGTTCCTGCATATTCCCCAAACCATGTTGGATCATCTTTCCAAGCTCTATTGATATTTATCCCTGTAAATACCATATCATACGAATCGCCCGCTTTATCTGCTACCACATACCCTCTTAGAAAGAAATTGTCATTTTTTACTTCCAACTTGTGTTGCTCCTGAAAAAAGCCGTCAATATTATACCTATTTGTTCCTTGATATATAGTAGACCCTGTACCTACTTTACCAACATAAGACAACTCTAAACTATTCCCATCTATAGGACGATAATACAAACCCCAATCTGCTTTAATGCTTTCTGCATTATAATCAGTTAAAGTAGCTTCATTATAACCTGTTCTACTAATATCTACAGCTGGCACTAAAGCGTTTGCTCCAACTGGCAAAATAGGATTTCCTGTTTCTGGGTTAATGGTTGATTCTAATGTTAATGCTACACTCTTTAGGTTTTGAGAAACTTCATCTCCATAAACATTTATTCCATTATAATTTAAATTGGTAGCTCTTGTTCCTCCAATAACATCACTATCTACTTCACTAGTAGCGGCCCAATCTGTCCCTTTTAAATACCCAAAATTAACTTTTACTGCGAATTTATCACTAAACTTATGTGCTGCTCTAATACCTACATCTGTATAAGCATTATCACCAGCTGCTTTTTGCGAAGTAATTCCTCTTTTTATAGAAACACTAATCCCTTCATAATCAAAGGGGCTCTTACTAGTCATGAATAAGATCCCATTAAAGGCATTAGCACCATATAAAGCTGACGATGCACCAGGAAGTAACTCCACACTTTTAGCATCTGTTTCTATCATTCCCACCAAGTTACCAATTGGAAAATTTAATGCTGGTGTGGAGTTATCCATACCATCTACTAATTGCATAAAACGATTATTTGCAAAAGATGCAAAACCTCTGGTATTTATAGATTTGAAAGTTAAACTGTTGGTATTAACATCCACACCTCTTAAATTCTCTAGTCCGCCGTAGAAATCTGCCGAAGCTGTATTTTCAATTTCTTTAAGTCCAAACCTTTCTACAGTAACTGGCGACTCAAAAACACGCTCTGGCGTTCTAGAGGCAGATATAACAACTTCATCTAACCTAGTTTGTTCTTCTTTTAAAGTCACTGATAGAATTTGATTGTTATTGGTTACATTTATTTGTGACGACTCAAAACCAACACTAGAAACGGTAAGTCTAAATGGTAATTTTTCTATAGTATTTAAAGTGAAATTACCATCGAAATCCGCTACAGTTCCTACGTTTTTTCCTTCAATTAATACATTAACAGCTGGTATTGGCTGGTTATTTTCATCAACCACGGTTCCTTTTACAATGGTTTGAGAATATGAAAAAACACCCAAAAGCATAATAAAAGTTAAGATTATTGCTCTCATACTTGTTTTTTTAAATGAGTTTATTTGAACAAGTTACAGATTTTTTATTTTAAATGTATAAAAATCGAAAAAATTATGTACGCATAGTACTTTTTCAGCAAAGAAAGGTGTTAAAAATTACATAATTAATAATACTAACACTTACTAGAATGATGACTGAAACAAAAAAAGGCAAGATAAAATATCTTGCCTTTGAAAAACTACTGCTAGTTTTATAATTTTCTACTCTACAGTAACAGATTTTGCCAAATTACGTGGCTGATCTACGTTACAGCCTCTCATTACCGCAATATGATATGATAATAGCTGCAATGGTATTGTTGTTAGTAGTGGCGTTAAACTTTCTAATGTCTCCGGCACTTCAATCACATGATCCGCTATTTCTCTTACCTCAACATCTCCCTCTGTAACAATTGCTATAATTTTTCCTTTTCTAGATTTTATTTCTTGGATGTTGCTTACTACTTTTTCATAATGACCTTTTTTAGTAGCTATAACAAATACTGGCATTTGTTCATCTATTAAAGCAATAGGGCCATGCTTCATTTCTGCAGCAGGATAGCCTTCTGCATGTATGTAACTTATCTCTTTTAACTTTAAAGCCCCTTCTAGCGCCACTGGGAAATTATATCCTCTACCTAAATACAAACAATTGGTAGAATCTTTATAAGCTTCTGCTACTATTTCTATTAAAGCATTAGATTCAAGTGCTTTTTCAACCTTAGCAGGAATGGTTTCTAACTCAGATAAATACTCATGAAATCTAGATTCTGAAAACACTCCTTTTTCTTTCGCTAATTTTAAAGCAATTAATGTAAGTACTGTTATTTGAGTTGTAAATGCTTTAGTTGAAGCTACTCCAATCTCTGGACCTGCATGTGTATACGCACCAGAATGTGTTTCTCTTGCTATAGATGACCCTACAACATTACATACACCAAATACATATGCTCCTTTTTCCTTAGCTAATTTTATAGCTGCTAACGTATCTGCTGTTTCTCCTGACTGAGAAATAGCAATTAAAACATCTTTATCTGTAATTACAGGGTTTCTATATCTAAACTCAGAAGCATATTCTACTTCTACAGGTATTCTAGCTAAATCTTCAAAAATGTATTCTGCTACTAGTCCTGCATGCCATGAAGTTCCACAAGCAACAATAATAATTCTATTTGCGTTTAAGAATTTCTCTAAATGATCATCTATCCCAGCCATTTTGATGATACCTTGGTCTGGTAACATACGTCCCCTATATGTATCTAAAATTGCTCTAGGCTGCTCATATATTTCTTTCAACATAAAGTGATCATAACCTCCTTTTTCTATTTCTACGAGATTTAATTGAAGCTCAGATATAATGGGGTAAACAACTGAATCATCCTTAATTTTCCTTAATTTAATCTCTTTCCCTAGACGTAAAATTGCCATTTGTTCATCTTCTAAATACATGGCATTATTAGTATATTCTATGAAAGGAGAAGCATCTGAAGCAATGAAGAATTCATTTTCGCCAATTCCAATAGCTAATGGACTACCCAATTTAGCCACCACAATCTCATCTGGCTTGTTTCTATCAAAGACAGCAATTGCATAGGCACCAACTACTTGATTTAATGCCATGTTTACTGCTTTACCAAGCTTTACATTCTCCTTCTTCTTAACTTCTTCAATAAGATTTACTAAAACCTCAGTATCTGTGTCTGAATGAAAAACGTATCCTCTTTTTATTAATTCTTTCTTAATAGAATCGTAATTTTCTATAATTCCGTTGTGAATAATTACTAAATCCCCAGAATTAGAATAATGTGGATGTGAATTTATATCATTTGGAACACCATGGGTTGCCCATCTTGTATGACCAATTCCTATTTTTCCTTCTAAAGAAATTTCACGTTTAGATTTGTTTTTTAAATCTTCAACTTTTCCTTTTGTTTTACTAAGGTTTATATTTTTACCATCAAAAAGCGCCACCCCAGCACTATCATACCCTCTATATTCTAATCTTTGTAATCCTTTTAATATAATTGGATAGGCATCTCTATGCCCAATATATCCTACTATTCCACACATATATATTTATAGTTAAATTATGGTCATGCTATATTTAGCAATACAATGTTATCATATCTTCTAAAAAGATACGATAATATTTAGATGTATAACGTATTAATTCCGTAAAGTGGTATAACTAACTTTAATTTACGATTGTATAAGAAATCTCAAGTTTTAGTCTTTTATCCTCATCAACCATGGTAGAACTTCCAAAAAGAACCGTTCCTAATGGGTTTACAGTAGACATTAATGGCAAATTAACTTGACTACCATTAACCATTGTATTTGAAATAAAAGCTGAATTAATATTAGATGTAACCGTTAAACCTAATGAAGCATTTTCTATAGTTCCTTTCAACACTCGGTTAATATAATCTGTAATTCTTATTGTATATTTCACTCCCTTATTGCCTTCTTTTTCTAAGATACCGTCGTACTCTAAAAATGATTTCGATGGTTGTTCATCATTTTTAATATCAATTGTTGCATTATACAAAGGTGCATTTGTTTCCGCATTAAACAAATACAATCTTGATGGCTCTATTACATTATTGCCTGGAGAACCTAACTCGCTACTATCTACATAAAAGACCAAATTCGCCTCGTTAATAACCCAATTATTTTTCTTTATTTGAGCAATATCATCATCGGAAATTTTTATTTCAGAATAACTTCCTGCTCCTCCTTTTAAATATATGCGTGAAACATCAGTTTCTGTATAGCTATCAACTACTTTAACAGGATAAGGGTCATTATCAAAAATATTCACTGCATTGCCAAGAACCAATCCACCATTTCCTGCAATCGTTAAAAATTTTAATTCATAACTACTGTTTTTTGTTTCTATGACATCATCACTAGCATCACTGTTAGTATCATTATTATTTAATTTATCATATGAATACTCTATAACAATATTAGCGCTTTTCATATCTAACAATAACAAGATATCATCACTAACAGAAAGTTGAAAACCTCTTATGAAGTCTTTAAAATTTGTCTGATTTAATAATTCTGACGCTCCTTCTTTGTCTAATATATTAGCTTGAAAAAATGCAGTATTTAACTTAACTCTAATTCCTGGTGCTATACGACTTTCTACCTCTTTAGATTCATCTACATCAACGGTTTTGGGGTCATCTTTTTTATAAACAAGTTTTTCTGTATCCGTAATTAATACATCTCCATTGAAAATCTCATCAGTAAAAAAACTTGAAGAATACTCTTCATTAGAAAAGTATTCTTGTGCCTGTTCAAAATTTGTTTCTGGATCTAAATCTCTAAGAAAATAGGTAGAGCGTTTAACTTTTAAATTAAAAGAAGACCCTATAACATTCTGCATATTAGAAACATCTTTTTTATAAATACTATCTAAATCAAATTTTTTAGCAAATGTATTTACTATAGTTTCTGGATCTTCACTGTCGTTAATTCCATCTCCGTCTGTATCAGCATTTAATGGATTTGTTCCAATGGTCTTTTCTTGATTATCTGTTAGACCGTCACCATCATAATCACTATTGGCATTTTTTGGATCTAAATCTATAGCATCTACAAGACCATCCTTATCGGTATCTATCGTATTTGTTAAATATGGAATGTTTAGATAAACATCTGTTACAGTTTCTTTTTCCTGAAACCCATCTTCGATTTCTTTATCTTTAGATTTAGTTCCGAAAGTTGGATTTACTGTAGATAGTTGCACCTGCGATATTATCTTGGCTTCTGTTTTCCCATACAAAGGGTCTGTAAAATTCCCTAATTGATATATTGGAAGTTTATTAGTTTGTACTGCTTCAATTTTTTTGTTAGAAGCCAACACTTCAAAAGTTTCTTTTTCTGTATCAAAAAGAGGATTTCCAACAACTCCTGATCCTAGTGTAGTTACTTCTTCTTCACACGATACAAAAATCGCAATTACAAAAACCCCCGATAAAACAGGGAAAAAGAATCTATTAAAAAATTTCATGCAGACTATTTTAAAACTTCGGTGTTATAAAAATTTGCATACGCCTCTTCAAATTCTTGAATTGGGACATATGGTAAGACAGGTTTTTTTTGATTAGCAATGTGTTCTTTCAAATTTTCTGGAATATCTTCCGCCGCTAAAATAATAGCATCTGAATTATCTACAGCGATTTTTAACAAATTATTATAATTAGGCTCCGCTAATACGCTTGTGTATTCTTCCGAAATTTCATCAAAGGCTATTTTCTTTTGAACGTCTTTAGCTAATTCTCCATCAAATCCTTTTGAATAAACAGATGTAACTATTTTACTATCTGCAAACAATGGTTCATCTGCATAATATTTTCTTAAGTACAAAGGAACTAAAGAAGCCATCCAACCATGTACGTGTATAATATCTGGAGACCAGTTTAATTTTTTAACTGTCTCTACTACTCCTTTAGCAAAGAATATAGCACGCTCATCATTATCTGGAAAAAAGTTACCCTCTTGATCTGTAAAAGTTGCTTTTCTTTTAAAATATTCTTCGTTATCGATAAAATAAACCTGAATACGCTCTTTAGGTATAGATGCTACTTTTATAATTAATGGCATATCCATGTCATTAATTACAAGGTTCATTCCCGACAAACGTATAACTTCATGTAATTGATGTCTTCGCTCGTTTATATTACCGTATCTTGGCATAAAAATTCGTATTTGTCCACCATTACTGTTAACCATTCTAGGAGTTTCATACGACATTAAAGAGACTTCATTCTCTGGAAGATAGGGTACTAATTCTGAAGATACAAACAATATCTTTTTACCGGTCATAAATTTTTTTTTTATTTATCACAAAAAGTGTTGCTGCAAAACTACAAAAATTATGCAGATTAGCAGTAATTATATAAGTTTGCTAGTTTTAAATGAGATTTATGCTTGTATTCGAAACAAAAAAAGAACTACAAAATTACCTTTTTGAAATTAAGACAAAAAAAGCCATTATAGGCATGGTTCCTACCATGGGAGCATTACACATGGGACACATTTCGCTTGTAAAACAGGCCGTTTCTAAAAATGATATAACTGTAGTAAGTATTTTTGTAAACCCCACTCAATTTGATAATTCTGAGGATTTAGAAAAATATCCTACTACTTTAAAGGAAGATACTTTGCTATTACAGCAAGTTTCTAGTGAAATAATTATTTTTTCACCATCAGCATCAGATATTTACGATGGTAATATTGCTGCTAAAAAATACAATTTTGATGGATTAGACAAAGTAATGGAAGGTGAGTTTAGAGGTAACCACTTTAATGGTGTTGGAACTATTGTAGAAACCTTATTAACCTTAGTGATGCCAAATAATGCTTATTTTGGAGAAAAAGATTACCAACAACTTGCTATTATTAAAAATCTAATAGAAAAACAAAAAATTCCTATTACTATTATTGGTTGCCCTATTGTACGAGAAGCAAATGGATTAGCTATGAGTTCCAGAAACGAAAGACTTTCACCGCCAATTAGAAAAGAAGCTGCGTTCCTGTACAAAACATTAATAACTGCGAAAGAAAAATTTGGCACAAAAAGTGCGCTATTGACTATAAATTGGGTTAAAAATCAATTTAAAACAAAAGACAACCTAAAATTAGAATATGTGCAAATAGCAGACGCTAGGACTTTACAACCTGTAAAAAGAAAACAAAAAAGCAGAAAATATAGAATATTTATTGCAGTATATGCAAATGGTATAAGACTAATAGATAATATAGCCTTGAATTAATTAACTTTGTTCCATGCAAATAGAAGTATTAAAATCTAAAATACACCGAGTAAAAGTTACTGGTGCAGACCTCAACTATATTGGAAGTATAACTATAGACGAGGATTTAATGAATGCCGCAAACATCATACGTGGCGAAAAAGTTCAAATTGTAAATAACAATAATGGCGAACGCTTAGAAACTTATGCTATTCCTGGCCCTAGAAAAAGTGGCGAAATAACACTTAATGGTGCTGCTGCTAGAAAAGTAGCCGTAGGAGATATTTTAATATTAATTACGTACGCTAGAATGGATATTGAAGGCGCAAAAACATTTAACCCTTCTTTAGTTTTTCCTAATGAAGAAAATAATTTGTTAAACTAAATTTTGAACTTCGATTTAAAAAAAATATTAAAAACAATACTCCCAATAGCTTTGGGAGTATTTTTAGTTTGGTATTCTTACAATTCTACTTCTACGGAAGATAGGGCGCAAATTATACAATATATAAAAGAGGTAAATATATTTTGGGTAAGCCTATCTGTGTTCTTAGGTGTCTTAAGTCATATTTCAAGAGCTATTCGCTGGAGCTATTTATTGGAACCTTTAGGATACAAACCTAAATTAACCAATAACATTTTAATTATTTTAACTTCTTATTTTGCAAACTTAGGAATCCCTAGGTCTGGCGAAATCTTACGTGCAACAGCACTTTCTAGCTACGAAAATGTACCCTTTGAAAAAGGTTTTGGAACAATTGTCACGGAAAGGGTTATAGATTTAATAATGTTACTTAGTATTGTTACCATTACTTTCTTTTTACAAACTGATATCATTTTAGAATTCTTTCAAAACAAAGGTTTTAATCTCAATAAACTATTAGTAGTAATAGTTATTTGCATTGTTGGTGGTAGCATGTTTTTATTCTTTCTAAAAAAATCTACCAATCCGTTCATTCTAAAAATAAAAGGTTTTATAACAGGCCTAACCCAAGGAGTTACTAGCATATTTAGGATGAAACATAAATGGTTATTTATTTTTCACACACTTTTTATTTGGATTGCTTACATTGGTATGCTTTGGGTTATAAAGTTTACAGTACCTGAAACCATAAGTTTAACTTTAAGTCAATTACTTGTTTCTTTTGTTTTTGGAGCTTTTGCTATGACCACAACAAACGGAGGAATAGGGCTCTACCCTATTGCAATAAGTAGCGCTCTTGCCATTTTTGGAATCAGCAATATTTCTGGTGATGCCTTTGGTTGGATCATGTGGATTTCACAAACTTTAATGGTTGTTGTTTTTGGCGCAATATCTTTTCTATTATTACCGTTATTAAATAGAAACAAGTAGAATATTCTACATACCAAAATAAATTACCATGAGGCGTTTAATTTACGTTTTTTTATTTTTAATAAGCTTTAGTAGTAAGGCTCAAATTAAACAAGAAATTTTTGAATCTTTTAAACTCCAAGAAAGAAGAACTGTAAACTATTATATTCCAGAAGATTATTCCGAAGAAAAAAAATACCCTTTAATTCTAGTTTTAGATGGCGAGTATTTATTTGATCAAATTGTAGCTACTTCCAAGTTCTACAGCAAATTTCATGGAATGCCAGAGAGTATTGTCATTGGGGTAAACCAAAGCGAAAACGATTCAAGGGATAAAGATTGTAGTTTTGATGAAGCCAGTGGATTACCTACTGAAAAGGGAAAACAATTTTTTGAATTTATTGGCATAGAACTTATTCCGTTTGTTGAGAAAAATTACAACACCGCTCCTTTTAAAATGTTTGTTGGTTATGATATCACTGCAAATTTTGGAAACTTCTACTTATTTAAAGAAGCTTCTCTTTTTAACTCATATGTAAGTATCTCTCCAACTTTAGCTCCAGAAATGGAAACTAGAATACCAACAAGACTTGGTGCATTGAAACAAAAAATATTTTATCATTTAATTATTGAAAATGAAAAAAATAAAAGCACAACGCAAACATTAACAATGAACACTGCAATTAAGTCATTAGAGAGTGAGTATTTGCATTATTTCTTTGACCAATATGATGGCGCGGACCATATTTCTATTGTTACTTATGGCATAGGAAAAGCTTTTGACGATGTATTTAAAATGTTTAAACCTATAAGCAAAAAGGAATATAAAGAAAAAATAATTCCGTCAGACGAGCCTGTTTTTAAATATTTAGAAGACAAATATGCTACCATAGAAGATTTCTTTGGCTTTAAAAAAGCAACAGACCTTAACGACATTATGGCTATTTACGCTGGATGTAGAAAGAAAGAAGATTTTGAATCTTTAAAACCTTTGTCTGATTTATGCAAAAAAGAATTCCCAGAAACGATGCTTGGTTTTTATTTTGAAGGCGAATATTATGAGCAAATGGGGGAACCGAAAAAAGCACTGAGGACTTTTGAAAAAGCATTTGGAAAGAACGAAATAGATTTTCTTACCAAAGATATGGCATTGGAAAAAATAGACGCATTAAAAGCTGATTTTGGATATTAGGCGTTAGGCGTTAGGCGTTAGGCGTTAGGCGTTAGGCGTTAGGCGTTAGGCGTTAGGCGTTAGGCGTTAGGCGAAAAAAATATTTTTAACTTCAATATCCAACAGAAAACAAATAAACATATCCACAAATAACATTACTAAATATCAAGTATGAAGTTCAAAACATTGAACAACTTTTTCTAATCGTATTTCGCTTATTGCTTTTCACTAAATAACAAGCAATTTTTAAATAAAAATGAAGAAAACAGTAACGAAGAAATCTAAGAGTAAACACCCTCGTACTGAATACTCATTATTGACTTCTGAATACTTTAATTATCTTTAGCTCATAATTTAATTACTGGTTATGGCTAAAACTAAAACAGCTTTCTTTTGTCAAAATTGTGGTACACAGTACGCTAAATGGATAGGACAATGTTCTGGATGCAAAGAATGGAATACAATTGCTGAAGAACTTATACAAAAAGAAGAAAAAACAAGTTGGAAAAGCCCTTCAAACACTTCTAAAAAAATTTCCAAGCCTTTACCTGTTAATAAAATAAGTACTGAAAAAGAAATTAGATTAAACACTTATGATTTAGAATTTAATAGAGTTTTAGGTGGTGGTCTAGTCCCTGGATCACTTACTTTATTAGGTGGTGAACCAGGTATAGGTAAGAGTACCTTATTGCTTCAAATTGCTTTAAAATTACCTTATAAAACTTTATATGTTTCAGGGGAAGAAAGTCAGAAACAAATAAAAATGCGTGCAGATCGCATACATCCAGACAGTGAAACCTGCTTAATTTTAACTGAAACAAAGACTCAGAATATATTTCAACAAATAGAAAGCACCGAACCGGACATTGTAGTTATAGATTCTATCCAGACATTACATACGGATTCTATTGAATCTGCTGCTGGAAGTATTTCTCAAATACGAGAATGTACTGCTGAGCTCATTAAATTTGCAAAGGAAACCAATACACCTGTTATTTTAATTGGTCATATTACAAAAGACGGTACTATTGCTGGCCCAAAAATTTTGGAACACATGGTAGACACAGTACTTCAGTTTGAAGGAGACCGCAATTATGTCTATAGAATTTTGCGTGCTTTAAAAAATAGATTTGGCTCTACCGCAGAACTAGGAATTTACGAAATGCAAGGAAGCGGATTGCGAGAAGTTAACAACCCTTCAGAAATACTAATTTCTAAGATTGATGAAGGACTTAGTGGAACCGCTATTGCCTCTACAGTAGAAGGTATGCGCCCGTTGTTAATAGAAATACAAGCACTGGTAAGCACAGCTGTTTATGGCACCCCACAACGTTCTACCACAGGTTACAATGCTAAAAGACTAAATATGTTATTGGCGGTTTTAGAAAAACGTGCTGGTTTTAAATTGGGAGCTAAAGATGTTTTTTTAAATATTACGGGAGGTATATCTGTGGATGACCCAGCTATAGATTTGGCTGTAGTTGCAGCTATTTTATCTAGCAACGAAGATATTCCTATAGAAAAAGGTGTCTGTTTTGCTGCTGAGGTTGGATTAGCAGGCGAAATAAGACCTGTACAAAGAGTAGAGCAGCGTATTCTAGAGGCAGAAAAATTAGGATTTACTACTATTTATGTATCCAAAAACAACAAAATTACCCTTAAAAACACTAAAATAAGCATTGAATTAGTGGCTAAGATTGAAGATGTTGCAAGTGGATTGTTTGGGTAAATCAACAACCTCTGGATGAGCTCATGAGGTATGAATCAAAAAAACATTTAATTTTAGAGACAAGCCTATACAAACTAAACCCCTATTAAGGGTTAAGGCGCTGGATTCGGAATTTGTTCATGTATCTCATTAATTCCTTGTAAAACAGCGTCACTTAATTCTACATGAATACTTTCTATATTTTCTTTTAACTGCGCTATAGAGGTTGCTCCAATAATATTACTCGTTAAAAAAGACCTCGTGTTTACATACGCCAAAGACATTTGCGTTAGTGAAAGTCCGTTGTCTTTTGCTAACTCATTGTATTTTTCGGTTGCTTTTACCGCAGATTCTTTTATATACCTGTTGTAATTAGGGAAAAGGGTAATTCTTGCATTTTCTGGCATTTTACCTCCTAAATATTTTCCGCTTAACACACCAAAACCTAAAGGAGAATAGGCCAATAAACCTATATTTTCATGTGCAGATATTTCACTCATTCCAGTTTCATACTGTCTATTCAAAAGACTGTATGGATTTTGAATTGTAATTGGTCTTGGTAAATCTGGGTTTTTCCGAACTTCTTCCAAATAACGCATGGTACCCCAAGGCGTTTCATTAGAAATACCAATATTTCTAATTTTACCTTGCTTCACTAGATTATTAAGTGTTCCTAAAACTTCTAAGAAGTTATCATTCCAAGTATCAGATGAGTCGTGAACATAGGTTCTTTTTCCAAAATAGTTGGTGTTTCTTTCAGGCCAGTGTAACTGATATAAATCTATATAATCTGTCTGCAATCTTAGTCCCCAATATTACTTTATTCCTGTTTCTAGTTTTTTTTAAACCAGCTTCCTATAATTTTTTCGGTCTCAGATTGCCTATCTGGGTGCGCAGGAACGGGATACAATTCTGCTGTATCAAAAAAATTAACGCCTTCTCTTAATGCATAATCCATTTGCTCATGACCTTCGGCTTCTGTGTTTTGTTTGCCCCAAGTCATGGTTCCTAAACAAATTTTACTTACTACAATATCTGTATGTGGTAACTTTGTATATTTCATTTGTGTATGCTTACTTTTTAATCTTCAATCTCTAATAATATTGGACAATGGTCGCTATGTTTAGCCTCAGACAAAATTACGGAACGCTTTAGTCTATTTTCCAAAGGTTTACTAACCATACCATAATCCAATCGCCATCCTTTGTTATTATTTCTGGCATTAGCTCTATAACTCCACCAGGTATAATTATTGGGTTCATCATTAAAATGTCTGAAACTATCAATAAAACCACTATCAATAAAATTACCTATCCACTCACGTTCTACTGGCAAAAATCCTGATGTGTTTTTTAGCCCTATTGGATTGTGAATATCTATTGCTTCATGACAAATATTGTAATCGCCACAAATAACCAAATTAGGGCATTCTTTTTTAAGCTGTTTTATATATTCTTGAAATTCTGCCATGTAATTCAGTTTAAAATCCAATCGGTCGCTATTAGTACCAGAAGGTAAATAAAGACTCATCACCGAAACGCCATTAAAATCTGCACGAATATTTCTACCCTCAAAATCCATTGTTTCTATCCCTGTACCATATTCCACATGATCAGGCTTTATTTTAGACAGGATGGCAACACCGCTATATCCTTTTTTCTGCGCACTATACCAATAGGTATATATATACCCTGCTTCTATAAAAACAGATAAATCTAACTGCTCTTTATTTGCTTTTATTTCTTGTAAACATATAACATCTGGATCCGCAGATTGCAACCAATCTATAAAACCTTTCTTTAAAGCTGCTCTAATTCCGTTTACATTATAGGAAGCTATTTTCATTTTCTAAAATTTAGGCTAAAAATAGGGAATGTTTGTGGGTTCTTAAAACAAGTATTCATTATAATAAACTATACGATACACAACAGTTAATATTTTTGTTTTCTTTTTTTAAATTTGAAAGATAGACGTTATGATAAGTAAAAGATTGCATTGAATCGTTAGTAATTCGTTTTTGATGTTTAACTTCGCACACACATAATGCATCTATTTTTATTTAAAATGAAAAAAATCGTATTAGCTTTTTTACTGTTATCTACTTGTTTTGCTTCTGCACAGGCATATCGCCAAAATGAAAACCAAGAAATTAATTTTAATATTGGACTGTTTTTAGCAAAAAGCACAATTGATTTTTCATATGAATACTTCTTAAATGAAGACACCAGTATTGGTGGTACTATTTATTTTGATAGGGATGCCGAAAATTATAGTGGTAGTTTTGGAATAGGCCCAAACCTACGTGCCTATTTTACGGGGTATCAACCTGGTAGCGGACTTTTTGCCGAAGCCTTTGGATTGTATTACAAAGGAGAAGAAAAAGTAACAGATGCAATGGATGTTACTACAGTAAACAAATACAACACATTAGCTATTGGTATAGGGACCGGATACAAATGGGTTAACCGAAGCGGAAAATTTACTTTTGAGCTTGACGGGGGTGTTGGACGCAATATAAACCCCGCTAGTTTTCAAACCGGTTTTATGTTTAGATTTGGAGTTTCTGTTGGTTTACGATTCTAGTTTTACTACGACGATCCTTAAGGTTCATTAATTTTTAGATTTAACCTATCCACTGAAATAAGACTACTACTACTTTTATTACTTACTACATCATTTTTATTTTGAATTCGGTATAATATTTAGCACCATTCTGTATACCAAAAAAGATAGATTTAGCAGTGTTAGAAGACTTGGATACCCTTAAAAAGCTATACAAATCAAGTTCTGTAGAATTAGTTAGATACCAATGAAAAATGCTTTACTACATAAAGCAAGATAAAATGAATATCGCAAAGAGATTTCAACAAAACCAAGAAAACGTCAAAGCACGGTTGGCTTATGGATTAATCTATATAGAGGTGGTGGTTTATCTGGTTTGGCACTGTAAAAAGTGGCGGTAATAACACAAAAATAATTACCCAAGATATTGAAGAATTTATCGTAAAAAAAGTATCAGACCCAGTTACTATAGTTACTTCTTATGTAGCCCTACAGCTGTTATTGTTCCAAAGAATTAAATCAACAAATTAATTATTCGGCCTTAGACGCTCATTCTAGACCAAAACACAAAACTAGGCTAAAGGTTTCTAGAAAATCTCATGTTAAAAAAGACCCTGAAGCCGAAGCGATTTTTAAAAAACTTTAAAAAATTCATTTCATAAAATTAGAACTTGTCTAAATAAAAAAGAGTTGTTTCGGCTAGAGGGGTGAAGCACATAGGTGAATATAAACACAGTTATCAATACAAATGGCTCGGGGAAGTCCCCCCATAACAGGGAAATCATTCTATATGAAAATCAATCAAGTTTGTAAGGAGCTCTTTATGAAAATACATCAAATATTTAGAAAAACAAGCCTAATGAATATACCTCCTTATTATCCAAAGCTCAATTTAGCTGAGAGGGATATGGTAGTGGATGAAAAATAAAAGTGCAATGAAGATATTTTATATTTTGCAAGGTTTAGAACAAAAAATAGACCAACACATACAAACTACTGATAATCAAAAGATAAAATCTATAACTGGCTACCAATTTTACTTAATTTTTTTTATGACATTAATAAAAATCCCGCCAATTATTCTTGCAAAATAACTAGTTGCTAGTTTTTAAAATATTTAGAAAAACATTTCTACTTATTTCTCTTGCCCCCATACTTTCTAGATGGTTTGTATGTACTTGGCAGTCTATTAGTTTATATTCTTTTAACTCTTGTGCTAATTTTATAAATGCAAATTTAGAGGCGTTACTTACAGTACTAAACATACTTTCTCCACAAAATACATGACCTAAATCTATACCATACAAACCACCTACTAAATTATTATTCTCCCAAACTTCATAAGATTTTGCAATCCCTAAGTGGTGTAGCTTTAAATACGCTTCTCTCATTTCGTTAGTTATCCAAGTACCCTCCTGCCCTGCTCTTTTTACTTTAGCACAGTTATTAATAACCTCTTCAAAACACGTATTTTTGGTTAAAATAAACTGATTATTTTTTAGCACTTTTTTCATGCTTTTAGAAATTTTTATCTCAATTGGAAATAAAACCATTCTGGGACTGGGGCTCCACCAAAGAATTATATCATCATCACTATTAAACCAGGGGAAAATTCCGTTTTTATAAGCTACCAATAACCGATTGGCAGATAAATTGCCCCCAACTGCTAATAAACCATCTTCATCGGCATCTTCTAACGGAGGAAAAATTAAAGCATCTGTAAGTAAATGTATTGGTTTATTATTCAAGAAAAATTATTTTAAGAAAAGGTTTCTACTCAAAATTACTGAAAAGATAAATTAAAATCACCTAAACAACTTGTTTTCTATACAAATTTCTTATGAGGATTTCACTCTAAATAATATCATTTAGATTAAACCTTTTATTACTAATTGCTAAATAAAAAAACGAATGTAGATCTAAGTCTACAAAGACTATTGTAATAATACATAAAGCCTATTCAATTTAAAAAAACTGAATAGGCTTTATATTATATCTAGAAGTATAAACCGCTACTATGTAACTTAGTTAGAATGGTAAATCGTCATGGTCCTCTTCATTAATCGTGTCCGCTGGCTCAAAAGCATCCATTGGAGGCACTGGAGGTATCCCTGCACTACTACCTACTTCTGGAGCTGCAGCTTGTAAGTTTTCTATTCTCCAACCTTGGATAGAATTAAAATACTTAGTCTCCCCTTGTGGGTTAACCCAATCCCTGCCTCTTAAATTAATACTAACTTTTACGGCTTGCCCAACGGCATATGTATTTAATAAATCGCATTTATCTTGAATAAATTCTACTAAAAGGTGCTGTGGATATTGTTCTTCGGTAGTAACTACTAACTCTCTTTTTCTAAACCCATTACTACCAAAAGTTTGAGTTTCTCCAACCATCTTTATTTTCCCTTGTATTTCCATCTTCAATTATTTTTCTTATCAGATACTTTAAGTAAAAAAGCATCAAATATTTTACCAATAGTTTCACAAATGTACGTAAATTGTAGGCTATATAAAATAGCTAATTGCGCTCTACAACATATTTTCTTTAGAATTGCGTTATAGTTAATGATGAAAATTATTTGGATGCACTTTAATCCTAAGAAGAACACGTCTAATATTATTTTGCTTGTAGCATCTTTTGCTATTGTTAGCCTTATACTATTGAATACCAATAGCTTTTTTAAAAAGTTTAAGGAAGAAGAACGCCTTAAAATGCAAATTTGGGCCATGGCACAATCAGAATTATTAAGTTCTCCTGAAAATATGGATCTGGGTAATTTACACGTCACCATTTTTAAAAATAACACTTCTAGCCCTATGATTTTGGTGAATAAAGACGATTCTATTAAAACCAATAACATGCCTGAAGGGCTTACGGAAGACCCTAATTATGTTTACAAAAAAATTGCACAGTTTAATAGTGAAAACACTCCTATTTCTATAGATTATAAGGGGGAACATATAGCCTCTCTTTATTATGGTAATTCCGAAGTATTAAATAAACTAAAGTATTATCCTATTGCATTATTGCTTATTATATTTTTATTTGCTGCTGTAATTTTCTTTTTCTTTAAAACTAATAAAGCTGCAGAACAAAATAAACTATGGGCAGGTATGGCAAAAGAAACAGCTCACCAAATAGGAACTCCGTTATCTGCCTTATTAGGGTGGAATGAACTTTTAAAAGCCGAAAATGTAAATCCTGATATTACTCAGGAAATTTCTAAAGATATTTCTAGGCTCGAAACCATTACAGAACGTTTTTCTAAAATAGGATCCCTACCAACATTAGAAACCCACGATATTGTTTCCGAAACAAAAAATGCTTTTGACTATCTCAAACTACGAAGTTCTAATTTAATAGAATTCTCTTTTGATAGCGAAATACCTTATTTGTTGGTAAATTTAAATCTCCCTTTATACCATTGGACGATAGAAAATATGGTAAAAAATGGTATTGATGCCATGCGCGGAAAAGGCGCCATTGCAATTAAAATTATACCCGAAGGTAAATATGCCACTATTTTAATAGAAGATACAGGGCAAGGTATTCCTAAAGGTGACTTCCAAACCGTATTTAATGTAGGTTATACTTCTAAAAAAAGAGGTTGGGGACTTGGCTTATCTCTAGTAAAAAGAATTATTGAAGAATACCATAACGGAAAAGTAAAAGTACTTTCATCTAGCAAAGAAGGTACAACTATGCAAATATCCTTAACAGCAAACACCTAATAGTATGGCAAAGGAGAAATTAGTTGTAATTAACAAAGCGGACATAACCAATAACTGCCCTGAATGTTTTAATCAGGAGTTGGAGCTTACTTTTTATCAAAAACACAGGTATGGAAAATTATTCCATAAAACTACAGACGATATTACACAAGATATTACCTGTAAGACCTGCAATTCTACTATCTATCCCATTAATTGGACAGAAGATATTGAACGTGTTTTTGAATACTATACAAAAATGACAAAGCCCGAGAAAAAATCTTTAAAGTATACACCGCTATTCTACGGACTTTTAGTATTTCTTGTTGGACTTATTGGATTGGGTATTTATGCTTACAAAGAAGGCCTCTTTCTAATTGATTAGATAAACTAATACTGAGTTTGGTTCATCTAAAAAATCTTCTAAGTTCATAAACTACTATAATTTTGTTTAGACAGATTCAACATGATATGTTTTAGCCAATAAATTGGATTTTGCCTTATCCTAAGGCTTCTTTTATTTTTTCTGCAATAGCTACAAATTCTTCTGTAGTAGGTTTTACTTTATACTGAAAAGTTGCCTCTTTCATCTCGTTTAAAGGAATTAAATGCACGTGTACGTGTGGTACTTCTAAACCAATAACTGTTATTCCCACACGTTTACAATCTATTGCCTTTTCTATAGCAGTTCCAACCTTTTTAGAAAAAGCCATTAAACCCATAAATGTTTCATCATCCAAATCTGTTATTTTATCCACTTCTTTTTTGGGAATACATAGTGTATGTCCTTTTGCGTTTGGATTTATATCTAAAAAAGCAAAAAAATGCTCCTCCTCTGCAATTTTATAACACGGAATTTCTCCGTTAATAATTTTAGTGAATATACTTGCCATAGTTTGGTATTAGTTTGTTTGCAAAAAAAATCCCATCAAAAAATTTGATAGGATTAAATATATAGATTTATTAGGTTTTAGCCTCTTGAAATTTCAACAATTTCTAATTTTAATGTTCCGTTAGGCACTGTGATTTCGGCAATATCACCTACAGATTTACCCAATAAGCCTTTCCCTATAGGAGAATTTACAGATATTTTTCCTGTTTTTAAATCCGCTTCGCTTTCTGCAACCAAGGTATATTTCATTTCCATACCGTTATTCTTGTTTTTAAGCTTTACCGTAGAAAGCACCAAGGCCTTAGAATTATCTAACTGTGACTCATCTATTAAACGTGCTCCAGAAACAATTTCTTCTAATTTAGAAATTTTAAGCTCTAACAGTCCTTGCGCTTCTTTAGCTGCGTCATACTCAGCGTTCTCAGACAAATCCCCTTTATCTCTAGCTTCAGCAATTGCTTGCGATGATTTTGGGCGTTCTATATCTTTAAGCTGGCTTAATTCTGCTCTCAATTTTTTTAATCCCTCTGCTGTATAATAAGATACTTTACTCATAACTTATTCCTTTTTATAAATAACAAAAATCCTCTTTTTTATAGAGGATTTAAGACAAATATACATTTTTTTTGTTCAATTTTGCCTAAATTATCTTAAAACAAGATTGTACTATGCCACGTTTACTTGCTATTTCATTACTGGTTCTTCTTTTCTCTTGTGATTCTAAAAGAACTACTAATAGAAACCCTTTTTTACAAGAAGTTAACTTTCGTTTTGATATTAACACTAATCTTCCTTCATACAATTCATTAACTAATGAAGGGGGTGCTATATACGTTGATAATTTACAAGCTGGAACAAGTGGTGTTTTTGTGATAAAAACGATTTCTGCTTTTTCTGGCTATAGGGTTTTTGAAGCTAGCTGTCCTAACCACTCTCCTAACGATTGTTCTACGATGACTTTGAAAGGAAATGTAGTATCCTGTCCTTGCGAAGACTATGAATATACTTTATTTACTGGACAATTATTAAATAGACCTGATGATGAAAACAGGTACTACGATTTATTAGAATACAGAGCCGTTGGAAGTGGAAATACTATTATACTTTCTAACTAATTTCGCCCAAAATAGAGTCCATCACCCAACTAGTATGCAAAGCCGTTTCTCCTAAAGAAGGATGTTTTTTATGCTCAAAAAGATGTTTGCGTATGTTTTCTACATGAAACTGTTGTACATGCTTTGGGTTCTCTATAAACACATTTTTTATTCCGTTTGCGTTTGAAAGTATACTATCTTCTTCTTTGAAAACCGAAAACTCAATTTTACCCTCACTCCCCAATATTTCAACCTTGTCCTCTCTGGTAGCTGTTCCAAAATTCCAACTAGCTTCGCCTGTAATTCCGTTTTTATGAATCCAACAAGAAGTAATAGCATCTTTAGCTGTGTATAACCCTTGCTGATTTGTACTTATTCCAATAGCTTTTTCTATATTTCCTAACAAATACACAAACAAATCTAAACCATGGCTAGCTAAATCATCAAAATAACCTCCTGGCGCAACCGTAGCATCTGTTCTCCAATTACTTTTACCATTGATATCAAAATCATTAGCTGGCTTACTTAAATGCCAGCGTATATGTCTAATTTCACCTATTTCATTATCATCTAACCATTCTTTTACTTTTAAAAACCGTGGCAAAGAGCGCCTGTAATATGCAACGAACAAAGGCAGATCTTTTTCTTTAAACGCATTATAGATTATTAAACTATCGACATAACTTGGGGACAGTGGTTTTTCTACGCAGCATATTTTACCCGCTTGCGCAACCTTTAAAGCATATAGCTTATGAGAATCTGGTGGCGTTGCAATATATACCGCATCAACATTATCATCTTGTACTAAATCATCTGCATTGGTATAAAATTTAGAAACACCATGTCTTTTAGCATAATCTGCTGCTTTTTCAGCATCTCTACGCATAACAGCTACCAATTCAAAATCTTTGGTATTTTGGTATGGAGGTCCACTCTTTACTTCGGTAACTGCACCACACCCTATAATTCCCCATTTGATTTTTCCTGTTATAGCCATATATTGTCTTGTGTAGCAACAAAAATAAGCATTTGAATGAAAAAAGGACGAATCTGTAAATTTGCAGATTCGTCCTTTTAATTTAATTTCAATTAATCTAGACGATTTGTTTTCGATACAAAATTCTTATCAGGATTTTACTCAAACTCATATCAATCATGTTAAGAAAATCAAACAATAGTTAAAAATTGAAGGTAGCTCCTAATAAGAAATTAGTTCCTGCCTGCGGGTAATAACCTGCTCCTTCTATAGTTGTTGTTGTACCTGGGTTTGACCATGTATCATCGAATGTAAAAAAGTAACCATTAGATACATATTTTTCATCAAAAATATTATTCACCAAACCAGATAACACAATAGATTTTATAAAACTATTTGTTTTTATCTCCCATTGTACGTTAATATCGGTCTGTGAATAAGCATCTAATTTTGAGCCTCTAGCATCTATATTACCCATATACTGTTCACCAACATATTTACTTAAAAATGCTATCTGTATATTTTCTTTTGGGCTATAAATAAAAGTATTCCCTACTATAACATTTGGAGAAAAAGCAATTTTTGTATTTCCTAAATTCTGTAATAAACCATCTCTTTGAAATACAAAATCCAAATTTTTATTTTCACTAATTGCTACATTAGGTTGTATTCTAAAATTGTTTCCAATAGCTATACTAGCGTCAATCTCTAAACCTAAACGGTAACTATCTCCTATATTTTCACGCAAAGGCGCCCCAACATCATTCAATGCTCCTGTTAAAACTAATTGATCTTCATAACGCATATAGTATACGTTGGAATTTACTTGTACTTTAGGTGAAACATAACGCCATCCTAATTCAAAGTCATTTAACTTTTCAGGTTTTGGGTTTCCATTTTCGTAATCATTTCTATTAGGTTCTCTATTTGCGCGCGCATATGAGAAATATAAATTATTATTTTCATTCAGGTCAAATGTAATTCCAGCTTTAGGGTTAAAGAAATTAAAAGTATCATCTACCAAACCAGTATCTTCTCCGTTTGCTTTATATCCTACTGTTCTATATTGTAAATCTCCAAAAAGACTCCAATTTTCATTTAACTTATAATTAGCCTTTGTGTAGATATTAAAGTCTGTTTTGGTAGAATTATCATCATAATATTTATCTCGAATTGAACTATTACTAGCAAAACGAGCCCATATTACTTCTCCATAATGACCTCCTTCATATTTGTTCCATCCTCCACCTGCAATAAAATTAAGTTTATCATTTACGTAATTCGCAGAAAAAGTAGTACCATAAAAATCATTGTCTAACCAACGTCTTCTTATAATATCTGTAGTATTTACAGTAATCCCCTCTACTGTAATGGGTGTAAAACCATAGGTAGAAAAATCATCTTCTTCTTTAAATTGTTCAAAATATCCAATCCCTCTGGTATAGTGAAATGCTAAATTTGTACTCCAATTATTGCTTATTCTTTCGTTCCATAGCAATTGTGCATGATTCTGCTTGTAATTATCTTCTTCATTTTCATAGGTATAATAATTATATCTACGATCCGAATTTCTTAAATTTTCTGCTTCAGAAGCTGAAAGAGAATTATCTCGAATAAAAGCTTCTATTCCCGCTTCATCATTATTTAATCTAGCTAATGGTGTACCATACCAAGCTTGGTATGTAATTTCATGACCACCAAAAAGCAATGCTTTTATTAATGTATTATCATCTTTATAAGCTCCTTGCAAAAAATAAGAGTCTAAATCTGAAGATGCTCTATCTATATAACCATCTGAAGTAATCTTTGATAGTCTACCAGATATTTCTATGTGGTCATTTAATAATCCTGTACTAAACTTAAGTGTATTTTTAAAGGTATTAAAGCTACCTATAGAAGAAGCTACTTGTCCGTATGCCTCTTCCGAAACTGCATCTGTAAGTATATTTAAACTGGCTCCAAAAGCACCAGAACCATTGGTAGAAGTTCCTACGCCACGTTGTAATTGTAAGCTTTCTACAGAGGAAGCAAAATCAGGCATATTTACCCAAAAAGTTCCTTGTGATTCTGCATCGTTATACGGAATACCGTTAATAGTTACATTTACTCTAGTAGCATCACTACCACGCACTCTAATACCAGTATAACCTACTCCTGCTCCTGCATCTGATGTTGTAACTACAGATGGCAAGAAGTTCATTAAAATTGGAATATCTTGACCTAAATTCCTTGGTTTAATTTGCTCTTTTGTTAAGTTAGAAAAAGTTACTGGTGATTCTTTAGTTACCCTCACGGCAGATACCAAAACCTCATCTAATACTATTTTTTTTCCTTGTAAAGAATCTATTGATTGCTGTTGTGCTATTCCTGTAAATAGCATACAAAAAATAGCTACTGTTGTGAAGAAATCTTTTATGCGATTGCTTTTTACTTGCCGCATTGAATCGCTTAAAATAAGGCTTTTAAAAATTGATTTTTGTAGTTTCATTCGAACTAATTAGTTACGAATAAAAGGGGTAATTATTCTTATTTCATTATTTATTAAATGCTTTAAAACAAACCATGAGCTTGCTATAAAAACATAAGTATCCAAATGGCGACTATCGCTTCCCTTAGCAGCATTACCCGCTCAGGTTCATTGGGTATAATCTCAGCTTACGTTTTAAAATAGTTTTTCTAAAACTTAGGCACCCCTTTGAGATGACGCAAATGTAATACAGTGCTTTAAGTTTTCATAGAAAAAAAAGAAAAATAAACTCTACACCTTTTTTACACGTATTTATTGTAATGAATACATCTAAAAAAAAATTTAGAGCAAAAATTATTACAAGCTACCTTGTACTAGGTATTTTGGCTTTGATTGCAGGCTTATTTATTCTTTCGGAAATTAAAACATATCTTTTTTCTGAAAATTCTTTAAAAAAAGACACTAAACTAATAAAAACCAGCTCTTTACTAACCCAACTATACAAGGCAGAAAGTCTCTCCAAAATGGCTTTACAGAGTAAGACTATTGAAAAAATAAACGTCTATACTATTAAAATTGACAGTATTTTTTTAGAGATTGATTCTCTCAAATCAATAACGAATAACAGTTATCAAAAAAGCTTATTAGACAGTGTTCAAATACTTTTAGCAGAGAAGGTAAAAAACAGTTCTTCACTTTGGGATTTAAAAAGAAAAAAAAAGGCAAACAGTTCTATTGATGCTGCTTTGAAAGAATTTAATAAAATGGAAGTTTCTTTTGGAAGACTCACTATTCAAAATTTTGAAAAATATCCAGAAAAGTTATCTCCTTACAAGCTCAAGATTTTAAAGAATTGGGTAGCTTATTTAAACAAAAACATACCTGAAGAAAGCAAAGAAACAAATACTAAAAAAATAGATTCTATCATTACTTTTTCTAAATCTTTGCTTTCTAAAATTAAAGAGAAAGATGTTAAAGCACAACGTTCCTTATTGCAAAAAGAAATGGCACTTAGCTATAATGATTTGGCCTTATCACAACAATTGCAACATATTATTTCTGCATTGGAGCAAGAACTTAACATACATGCTTCTACAAATGCGTCTAAAAAGAAAGCAGCATTAAAAAAAAGTATTCGATTAGCAGGACTAGCTGCTATTCTTGGCTTTTTTACTGTTGTTATTTTCACTTTTCTAATTACCAAAGATTTTTGGAATTCTCAACTGTATCGTTTAAAATTAGAAAAAGAAAAAAAATATTCCGAATCTCTTTTAAAAAGCAGGGAACAACTAATTTCTACAGTCAGTCATGATCTAAGGACCCCTTTAAATACAATTATAGGTTATTCAGAGTTAATAGAGAACACAAACATTACGAACAAACAATCTTTGTACCTTAAAAAAATTACTGCAGCTTCTGGTTATGTAAATAGTTTGGTAAACGATTTATTAGATTTTTCTAAAATAGAAGCCGGAAAAATAACTGTTGAAAATAAACCTTTTACACTTTCTGAATTAATTACAGAAACAGCTACCACAATAAAAGAGCAATATGCCACAAAGCCTATAACACTTATTGTAACTATAGACGAACGTTTAAAAAACCCTGTCTCTGGTGATTCTTTTCGCATTCAACAAATTATAACTAATATTATTACAAATGCTTATAAGTTTACGGATAAAGGAACTATTAAAATTGAAGCCTTCATTAAAACTAAAAACAATACAACATATAGCACATTAATTAATGTTTCTGACACTGGGATTGGCATAAAAAAAGAAAAACAAAATTTAATTTTTAATGAATTTTCTCAAGCCGAAGGTAGTACCGAAAAAAAATACGAAGGCTATGGCTTGGGTCTTGCCATTGCCAAAAAACTTACTAAGTTATTAAATGGTTCTATCTCCTTAGAAAGTCAGCCCCAAAAAGGAAGCACATTTTCCATTTGTATTCCTCTAGAAATTATTGGAAATAAGATTGTGGTCAATGAAATAAAAAAGCCAATAAAGACCCTTTCTATCCTAATTATAGATGATGACAACGCTATGTTAGGACTGCTAAAAGAAATCTGCAATAATCTCCAAATAAATACGCATACCTATTCTAATTTTAACAATATAAGTGAACACGAAAATATTTCCTACGACTTTGTTTTAACAGATATTCAGATGCCTTTTATTAATGGTTTTAAAGTTCTAAAAAAATTAAATTATAACAGTTATTCACATTACATAAACCAACCTATTGTTGCTATGACAGGTAGAAAAGATTTGGAAATAGCAACCTATAAAAAAGCCGGTTTTAATACAGTCATCCAAAAACCATTTACCAAAAACCAACTATTAGAAGTCATTTGTGTTTTATTTCCAAATTTCACCATTACAGAACAAATAAGTAGCTCTAAAAAAACACTTATAAATACTTCTAGCTTATTTAGCTTAGATATAATTTCTTCATTTCTGGGTGATGATAAAAATAGTATTAAAGAAATAATTAGAACATTTATGACAGAAACGTCTACAAATATTAAACAATTGAAATTAGCGGTACAAACCCATAACATTTCAACTATTTGTGATATATCTCATAGAATGCTTCCTATGTTTAGGCAGTTAAAAGCAACAGAAATTGTTCTTATTTTAGAGAAGCTAGAAAAACTTAACTCTTCAGAAATAAAACAGAGAGAATTAAAATTTATCTTTATTAATTTAAAAAATAAAACTACTGCGCTGCAGTTAGCCTTGAAAAATTTTATAGCTACAAATTCAAATCGTGGTAATTAATTTTATTATAAAGTGTTTTACGAGTAACTTGTAGTAATTTTGCTGCCTTGGATTTATTAAAATTTGTTTCTTTTAACGCCTTTAGAATTTGTTTTTTCTCGTAAGCATCCTTGGAGAACTCATTTTCTAAATTCAAATTTTTTTTTCCAAAAATAATTTCTTTTGGTAATGCTTCTTTTTCAATATAGTCCCCTACTGTTAAAAGCGCTGCTCTTTTTACCGTATTCTGAAGCTCTCTTAAATTTCCTGGCCAATTATACCTTCTAAAAGCAATTAGCACATCATCTTTAAAGCCCAGGACGTTTTTATTTAAATTAGAATTTGCTTTATTTAAAAAATAATTAGCAAACAAAATTAAATCTTCTTCCCTGTCATTTAAAGAAGGAATTTCTATAGAAAACTCGTTTATTCTATGGTATAAATCTTCCCTAAAAGTACCTTTTTCTATTGCAGCTAATAAATTTTCATTTGTTGCTGTTAAAATACGAACATTTACATCTACTTCTTTATTACTGCCAATCCTTTTTATTTTTCTTTCTTGTATGGCTCTAAGTAATTGTATTTGATTTTCATATGATAGATTTCCTATTTCATCTAAAAATAGTGTCCCTTTATTTGCTGCCTCAAAAAAGCCAGCTTTGTCTTCTATAGCTCCCGTAAAACTCCCTTTCGTATGACCAAAAAACTCACTGGTTGCAATTTCTTTTGGAATAGCACCACAATCTACTGCTATAAAATTAAATTCTTTTCTTTTACTAGCAGCATGGATTTCTTTTGCTGTAACTTCTTTCCCAGTGCCGCTTTCTCCTGTTATAAGAACCGACATATTAGTTGGAGCGACTAGCGTTATATATTCATTTAATTTTTTTGATGCATCACTAACTCCTTTTATTTCTTCTTTAATTTCAAAACCAGGCACCTTATCTAAAACTGTACTCTTTGCTGTAATAGGTAATAGTTGCGCTTTTAATGCATTATTAATTAGCAGCACTATTTCTTCTGGTGTAAAAGGCTTAGAAATATAATCATAAGCTCCTTTTTTTATTGCCATGACAGCAGTACTTACTTCGGCATAACCTGTCATTACTATAACTGGGGTTTCAGGTTTTACGTTTTTAATATCTGCCAATAATTTAATCCCATCATAGTTTGGAAGTCTTAAATCTGTTATAACTAAATCATAAGCGCTTTTTTGTAGTTTTAATTTGGCATCAGTTGCGCTATAACTAGCGTCTACGTCATACTTATGTTTCATCAAAAACTTTTGAAGCATCTTACAAAAAGAAGCATCATCTTCAATAATTAAGATTTTAGACATGAATGGCTTGTTTGTTTAGCTATTTACGCAAAAATTGCCACTCTAAGCTATCTGCGAATTTAAATATTATCATAAAAAAAGGAGTTGTATTTCTACAACTCCTTTACAAACAATCTAAACCAACTTGATACTAATAAATATATTATGAATACTGTTTAAATATTTATCCAATTTCCTTCTTCATCTGCATACAATGTTCCAGATGTACCATCTTCCAAACTTACTTCTAATTTAAATTGCTTATCTTCATTTACATACACTTTAGAAACAGTAGCCGAAGGATAATCTTTGGTCAAGGATGCCGTAACTGCTTCTGGCAATTCGCTTGACTCAATTTCTGCAAACTCATCTTGTATTGCTACCTCTACCTCCTCAGAGATTGTAGTTTCTTCTTGTGCGTATGTAGTTAAACTTACAAATGCTAATGCTGCTGCTAAAATTAATTTTTTCATAATGTGTATTTTTAAATTATTATATCTTCTATAACTAAAGAAAATATTGTGCCATTTAAACAAAAAAACATAATTCGCTCACTAACAACTTTTTAAGTAAATTAATATTTTAAAAAATGTATAATTATGAGTATTTAGCAACTGTTTATTGTGTAAAATTTATACAGTACGGATATTCTTTGCCTTATTTTCTATCACAAAAAAAAGAGTTGCCGAAGCAACTCTTAACAAACAATCAAAAAAAACGAAATGAGGTTTACACTTCAAATCATATGCATTGAATACATAGTTAGGGGGAAAACTCTTTTAAATGCTATTTTGATTATCAACAACCTTATAGTTACTGGTTAGTGTTTCTATTAGAGGAGCTTTTAATTCTTTTTTGGTATCTAATTGTTCTTCTATATTTACGTTGTTGAAATTTTCTTTACTTTCTAGTGAAGCTGCAAAAACACAAAGTAGCATAGTTATAATTCCTAATGTTGCAGATGTAACTAATTCTCTCATTTTATACTTGGTATTTATTGTTTCTATTAATTAAGACACTTCTTTTTATTAAAAGTCACTTTTTACTAGATAAAAATTAAGATTATTTAAAATTAGACATAAAAAAAGCTGCATAATGCAGCTTTTTTATTTGTATTTTTTCTATAATTTATTGGTGGGATGGTTTTAATAAATCGTTTACTGTTTTTACAGGGTTAAAAGTAACCAAAGAAACCTCTACAAATATTGTGTTCCAAAAAGCCATGGCTCCGTTCCATAAACCTGGAAGCTCTAAAGCTTTTAAAGCTTTACCTTCCTTTGTCTTTTCTGTTATAAATCCCTGCTTTTCATCTACAAAGTTTAATAGATTATATTTTTCTCCTTTATAGTTTTTAACACCACACACTAAATCTACAGGATTAAAATGTGTAGAGTTCTTAAATATATTTATTTGTTCTTCATTAGACATATCTACTTGGGCAGATTCTATAATCTGCAAAGAGATATTACCATTACCATCTTTAACCCAAAAAGGGCCTCCACCAGGTTCTCCTTCATTTTTTACCATACCACAAATACGTATAGGTCTATTTATTTTATCCTTAATTATATCTATTTGCTGGGCGATAGTGGCACTACTAAAAGAATCCGAGAATTTTACGTTCATCTCATTTTCTAAAAAAAGTTTCATTTCGGTAAGCTGATTTGCTGTAAGATTATTGCTTTCTATTTTTTTTGCGCAATCAAATACTGTAGCTTGTAATTTGATTAATAAGCCTGCTAAAACTTTTTTACTATTTGCTACTTCTTCAATATTGGAAGCTGTAACTACATTGTCTATATTTTTTATAAAAATAACATCTGCATTTTGGTCATTAAGATTCTCTATTAATGCTCCATGTCCTCCTGGTCTAAAGAACAATGAACCATCCGAATTGCGAAACAAATCATTCTCTAAAGTAACTGCAATTGTATCTGTAGCTGCTTTTTGATATGAATAATCTACTTTAAAAGATGTATTTGTTTCTTTTGACACGCGGTCTTTTACACTAGCAAATTCCTCTTTAAACATAGTACTGTGCTGTTCCGATATGGTAAAATGAAGCTTTGCTTCATCTTTTGTATTTGCATATAATGCCCCTTCTTTTAAATGTTCCTCAAAAGGTGTGGCTGTGTAGTCTTTATATTTATGAAATGGTAATAATCCTTTAGGAAAAAAACCGTAGTTAAGCTTGTCTACTGAAAGCATTTCATTTATAAATAAGTAAACCTCATCATTTACAGAAGTAACTTTATCTGAAATCTTTTTTTGAATAGCGTCGTAGAACGGAAATTTTTTTAATCCGCTAGCAAATACTTTTATATCCTTATCTCCTTTTTTAACTATGTAATCTTCTAATGTTTCTTCTATAGGATTGTATTTTTCTAAAAAATTAAATGTAGCCTTAAACATTCTAGATGCTGCTCCAGAAGCAGGGACAAACTTTAATAACGATTTGTTTTTAGAATCAGTTTCAAAACTCTTTACTAATGCCTCTTCTTCTTTAGTAGAAAACTTAACAATTCCGTTACCAATAATTGCCTCATTTTGAAGCTTTACAAACGGAATTCCCTCTTTAAAAGTTTCTATCTGATTTAAAACTTTTGCTTCGGTAATTCCTTTTTTAGTCAGCTGTTGCAAGTCTTTTTCTGAAAATTTAATCATTGATCTACTAATTTATTTATTTGCATAACGGCTGTTGAGAGCCTTTTATTTTTATCACCCATTAAAATAACAAAATTCTTATCATACTTCTCCAATGTTTCCTTAAAAAATTGAAACATTTTTTCTCTTTCATTAGGCTTATCTCTTAAATCATCTTCTTCCCAAGGAATATCTATGTACGTTAAAAGATACAAGTCATACGTATTTTCTAATGCATACTTTTCTAATACTGGGTCACAATAACCTATATAATAAGCTTCTGAGTATACTTTTGTTTCTAATAAATCTGTATCGCATATTAAAATTTTAGAAGCTTTTTTAGTTAATGTATTTTCTAATTTCATTTGCCCTTGGGCAATAGGCAACAAATCTTTAGGCTCACAGGTTTTACGCTCGTTATTCCATTTGTCTTGCAAATACTCTCTAGCGTATTCTGGTACCCAAACAGAATTGTAATACTTTGCTAACTGTTGAGACAAGGTTGTTTTCCCAGTAGATTCTGGCCCAAAAAGAACTACTTTAATAATGTTTGAGGGTTCTTGTTTAAATTTTTCTTCCATGCTTGGTAACCATAAATTGCAATAACAGTAAAAATAAGGTATTGTATAGATGTAAAAATGAGTCCTTTATATAAGTATAATGGAATAGAAATAATATCCCCAACTATCCAATAAATCCAATTTTCTATTTTTTTCTTTGCCATTAACCACATTCCAACAAAAAATATTGCGGTGGTAAATGTATCTACATAAGCTGTCCACGTATCAAATTTATCAAATAGTGTATAAACTGCTATTACAAAAACCATGGTAGCTATAAATAATAGTATGGACCATTTTTTTTCTTTTTTTGATGTTCTTGTTATAGGTATAAAATGATTTTCATCTACTTTACGTGTCCATAAAAACCAACCATACATACTCATTGTAAAATAGTACGCATTTATAAGCATATCTCCTAAAAGCCCAAAAATTAAAAGAATATATACAAAAATTGCAGTACTAATAATTCCTGTTGGAAATACTAAAATGTTCTCTCTTTTAGAATAGAGGACACTTAAAAACCCAAAAAAAACTCCCAACAATTCTAAAACAATTAAATAGGTTGGAACACCTTGATATTGAGCAAAAATCCAATCAAAAATGTGGTTCATATTCACTTCGGTCAGATTTCACAATTTTCATGTACAGCAATCCTTTATCAATTAATTCAAAAGTTTCTTTTATTTCTTTATGCAGTACATTCATTACTTCATCATACTCGCCATATACTTGCGTACTTAATGGGTTCTCTAAAACGGTAAGTCCAGAAGCTCTTAATTTTTTAATAAAAGTAATAATATGCTCTTCAAAAGTATCTTGTAATGGTGATAATGTTAACTCTACAGATATATTCATTGATAATTGATAATTGATAATTGATAATTGATAATTGATAATTGAAGCTATTTTTTTAAAGATAAAAAACCAATAAAAACGGATAAATAAATGAACAAAACTTTGGCTATACTCGGTTTCCAAAAACCAGTAACAAAAGCACCTATACTTTTCGCTAACTGCACTTCGCTCATCATTTTTAATTACAACTTCGACCACGCCTAGCTCCCGAACAAAATTATCAAAAACTAGTCACTAACTTGCCGAATTCAATATTAAATCCTCATTAACTTTTAATCGCATATACGCAGGTATACCCTTCAAACTCCAAAAAATAAACTTTATAATTAGATAGCTTTCCGTCGTATAAGATATCGGCTGTAGTTTCTCCTGTATCCATAGAAAAATCTTTCACATTAATATGATGTAAAAAACTAAGTCCTTTTTCTGAGTATATTTTATAAAGCGATTCTTTTGCTCCCCAAACAATGGTTAGCTTTCTAATAACAGCATCGGTATTTGCAATTGTTTTATACTCTTCAATGGGCGTGTATTTATGAGCAATTCGGAGAATTTTATCACGCTTCATTTCAATATCAACACCAACTTCATTGCTTTCACTTACAATAATTCCTGTAAACTCGTGAGAATGAGTAATAGAAATATGTTTACCATCTTTTAAATGTGGCTTGCCATTTTCATCATAATATAAATCATGATCTACATAACCCGCTGCTGCTAATAAATGCCGAATACTTAAAAAACCCCTGCGGTGCAATTCGGATTTCATTCCATCCAATCGTTTTTGGCAATGAGGAGTTAAATCAATTCCTTTTGCCAATTCCGTTTCCAATTCAGTAACCTTCCATATATAAATTTTTATACTCGAATCTAGTTCTATTGTTTTATAAAGCCCCATAATTTTAGTATGTTTTTAACGAACTCTTTTATAAGGAGTTCTGTATCTTTGCATTCTATTTAACGAAAGATAAAAAGAAAAAAGGATATGAGTACAAAAACAGCTCCTTATATAGCTTACAAAGTAAAAGATATTTCTTTAGCCAATTGGGGAAGAAAAGAAATAGAATTGGCCGAAGCAGAAATGCCAGGACTAATGTCTTTAAGAGAAGAATACAAAAATGAGCAACCTTTAAAAGGGGCTCGTATTGCAGGTTGTTTACATATGACCATACAAACGGCAGTACTTATAGAAACTTTGGTTGCCTTGGGTGCAGATGTTACTTGGAGTTCTTGTAACATATTCTCTACACAAGACCAAGCAGCAGCAGCAATTGCAGCAGCAGGAGTTCCTGTTTATGCTTGGAAAGGTCTAAGCGAAGAAGAATTTGATTGGTGTATAGAGCAAACATTATTCTTTGGAGAAGACCGCAAGCCATTAAATATGATTTTAGATGATGGTGGAGATCTTACAAATATGGTTTTAGATCGTTTCCCAGAATTAGCAGCAGATATAAAAGGACTTTCAGAAGAAACAACTACTGGAGTTCACAGACTGTACGAAAGAGTTAAAAATGGCACATTACCAATGCCTGCTATTAATGTAAACGATTCCGTTACCAAATCTAAATTTGATAACAAATATGGTTGCCGTGAGAGCGCTGTAGATGCTATTCGTAGAGCTACAGATACAATGCTTGCCGGTAAACGTGTTGTTGTTGCTGGTTATGGTGATGTTGGTAAAGGTACCGCAGCATCTTTTAAAGGAGCTGGTTCTATTGTTACTGTTACAGAGATTGACCCAATTTGTGCTTTACAAGCTGCAATGGACGGTTTTGAAGTAAAAAAATTAGATACCGTAATAGGTAACGCAGATGTTGTAATTACAACAACAGGAAACAAAGACATTATACAATCGCAGCATTTTGAAGCAATGAAAGATAAAATCATTGTTTGTAATATTGGGCATTTTGATAATGAAATAGATATGGCTTGGTTAAATAAAAATCACGGACATACAAAAGACGAAATAAAGCCACAAGTAGATAAGTATACTATAGACGGTAAAGATATTATTGTACTTGCAGAAGGTAGATTGGTAAACTTAGGTTGTGCAACAGGACACCCTAGTTTTGTAATGAGTAACTCATTCACAAACCAAACACTAGCACAGATAGAGCTATGGAAACACAGTGCTAACTACAAGAACGAAGTTTATATGCTTCCTAAACATTTAGATGAAAAGGTAGCAAAACTACACTTATCTCGTTTAGGTATAGAACTAGAAACATTGAGAGAAGACCAAGCAGCATACATTGGTGTTACTGTAGAAGGCCCATTTAAGCCAGAGTACTACAGATACTAATTTTAATTCCTGCGAAGGCGGGAATCTCTTAGATATACAGACCAAACCCTTGCATTTATTTGTGAGGGTTTTTCTTTTTTAGACAATTGCTAAAGCACCACGCTTTCCGCTATATCTTTTTTTAATAAATTGTTCATTGAACGTGTCTATATACTTATTAAAAAAAGGATGTCGCTACAATCGTTATTGCGAAATATTTAGTATTTCCTGAAAAACGAATTTCATAAGAATTAATCCTTGCATTCAATTTATAGCATCTTCTGAATTCTTGACTATTTTTATTGGTTTGTCCAGAAAAGACTGTTCCATAGTAGCAATATCTTCACTCATATTATCATAGACGACTGTTGAAACCCTTTCAAATAAAGAAACAAAGGTGTTGTTTTATAGTGAAAAGTCGGGTTAAAAGAATATTATTTTTTACTGTTTTGCATGTAAGCAAATGCTGTTGTATTAACATAATATACTTTTCCTAATTTCAATATTTCTGACGCATTCTCATGAGGAAGAGTTGTTCCTTTTCTTATTTATACAACAACAAAGTTTTTATAAAAAAGACTCCTCCCTATAATTAGAGCATATTTTTAATAAGTGTTCTATTTAATTTTTGAAGATTTCCCCATATCCATAACACTAAAATATACGATTTTATAAAAACAAACATTTTCACTAAACAAAGGTTTATCAACACTTTTAAACTTCTTTTTTAACAAGAGTCATATCTAAAAAAAGATATTATTTTAAATACATTGCGTGTAGACACTTTTAACTTATTATCCTTAAAATTAAAAACTAAATAAACTTTGTATAAAATATGTATCGCAGCTTTATGACAGCACTAAAGCTATTGGATGAAATTCATATAGAACTTTATTAGAGATTGTAGGTTGCAATATACAAACAGGCAATAGTATAGATTACAATGTTCTAATTAACGTAAAAATCTACAAATTTTAGTTAATAGAAGTCATTGAAAATGTTTCAATCATTTTTTTAGTTTAAATTCATTGTAAACCATAACAAAAGAATACATTTGTCGCTCTTTTAATCAGCATAAATTTACTGAGAACAAAATGGAACAGCCAGAATTTTTAGAACAACATGTATTCACTGATTTGAAAAATTTAAATGAGGGATTTGCGGAAAATCCTGTTTACTATTTTTCTGAAGAAGATTTTGAAATAGTACTTCAACGTATAGAATATTTTGGAATTGGTATTTACAAAATTGAAACATTATCTAATAATGAATTAATAGATAATTCTACTCACGACGATTTTAACAAGAAAGCAACAGATTGCAGATGGTATAAAAAGGCTTTTTCAACATTTAAAACACGTCAGAGCAAGCTCTATTATACCGCAACCTACAAAGTATCTAATAAACTTTTAGCAAGGCAAAAGACTCCAAACAACAACGAATAAACCGTATACAAAACTATCTAGTAATTAGCTTTTAGAAAATAGTTTTTTTAACTAACTATTTTAGGTTCTATCTATCTTTAGTTATAAAACACTATTTGTACACACGTGTGAAGTACATGCTAATATATATAAGACCTTTATAAATTTATAAGGGAGACTTTAATGAGAGCATTTCCTAAACCGATTGTCTTGAATATAGTGTTTAGTAAGACAGAATTTTATGTAGACACAAACACATATTACGTAGCGATGTATTAGTGGATGAGAAAATCATAATCTTGAAACTTCCACAATAGAGCTATCTCATTTACACCTCTACACTATGCAAATACACAGGGATTTGAACGAGAAAATTCTTGGTTAAAATTAAGAGATAGATTGGTTTGAACATTAATACCCCAAAACCAGTACCAAGATTAGTCTAAGTTTTAGGGCATTATAGTTTTATTATTTTCCTAACATTAAAAGCTCACTACAACGAATTTCTGTAATAAACTTTTTTTCACCCTCCTTTGTTTCATAAGACCTATGCATAAGCTTACCCTCTACTGCGACTTGCTTTCCTTTAGATAAGAAGTTTTCTACTATCTCTGCCGTTTTACCCCAGGCAACTACATTATGCCATTGTGTTTCTTCTATCTTTTCTCCTTGAGCATTCTTATAAGAATCGCTCGTAGCAATAGAAAATTTTGCTAATTTGTTCCCTCCTTCTAAATTTACTACTTCTGGGTCATTTCCCAAGTTTCCAATTAACTGTACTCTGTTTTTAAGTGCGTTCATAATATATATTTTAGGTTTTACAGTTTATATTATTGCAACACCATTGTTACAACACTGCAAACATAAAACAGCACTCCAGCTGCAATCGGTTTGGAATTAGTTACTTTCGTTTGCAATTAATTACAAACGTTTGTTGTTGAATAAAAAATAATAATTTAGGCATCTATATACATTATGGGACAAAGAAGCAAAAGAAGATTTCGCACTTAGAGCGTGCATTTTTTGAAGATAAAGATTTAGTTCCACAGCTCTAATTGCTATGCGCTCTTGCGGACGGTATCCGTCAAAACATTACTTTAAGCATTGCCTATAATTAAGAACGTATTACACTTGTCAGTTCTCTAACCTGACATACATCCAAAAATGAGGTGTAATATTATTTACCTTTTACTTTAGGTTTTGGAACTGATGCTTTTAATACGTCATCAAGAGTAGTGTTTATTTTAACCTTCTCTTCGTACTTAGTATTGCGTTCTTTTTTGTTTTTTTTATTCTCATTCATAGCGTAAAGTTAATATAAAATAAGGTAGATACTATACGAAATAGTTGCAAATACCGTTATATTTTTGTATATTATACCTGTTAGTTATTTCTAACGCAATAGATAAAGTTTATGATTGGTCTAGATATCACTATAAATAAAATCTATTGAAATAGTTATTTAAATAATATCTAAATTAAGTAATATTACATCGAAATTATATATATAAATATATGACGTGTCAAGTAATATTGTAATATTGCACCGTTGTTTACGACCAAGAACAACCAAAAAAAGAGAAAAATGGCAAAACCTATTAAAGAAACACCCTTTCTTACTGGATTTGATGCTAAGATATTTATCAAGGAAAACAAAACTATTGAAAAAATATCTCTAGAAGAGAAGAAGACGATAAGAGAAAACTACGAAAATTTAAATAGTATATTCGAGATTGAAGCTTAATAATTTTAAATTTATTAGACTAAAGTCTGATACCAAAATATTGCCGTTTAACTGTGATGATACAGATTTAAACGGCTTTCTTTTTGATGATGCCAAAAACTACACAAATGAGTTGCTTGCTGTTACCTATGTTATTCAAGACAGCGAAAAAACAATAGCTTATTTTAACTTCATAAATGATAAAATATCTCATAGGGACTTAGATAGTAATTCTGTAAAATTCTTTGAACGAATTGGGAATTTAATGCCTTCTGAAAAATCAAAGCACAAAAGCTATCCTGCTGTAAAAATCGGTAGATTAGCGGTGAATAAAGACCACCAACGAAAAGGTTTAGGTAAGATAATATTAGATTACACAAAAAATAATTTTATTGACAATAATAAAACAGGATGTAAATTTGTTACTGTTGACGCATATAGGGATTCGGTAAGTTTTTACGAAAAGAACGGATTTAAATATCTATCAAGTAAAGATAAGAAATCTGACACTCGTTTAATGTATTTTAACCTAGAGAGACTTAATTAACCCCTTATAACTCAATACACTTTCCGACCCTTCTAAAAACAAGTTAAAACGTTCGTTAGAAGTTAAACCTCTATTGTTATACCTAGCAGCATATTCATCTAAATAACGGCTAATATGCTTATCACTTACTTGATGATATACTCCATATAGCCCACGTTTAAGTACACTCCAAAAACTTTCTATAGTATTAGTGTGTACTTGACCTTCAACATAAATATTTAAAGCGTGCTTTACATTATCATGTTGGTAGGTTCTTTTCAACTGCTTGTACGCAGGTGCTTCATCAGAATAGATAGTTGCATCTTTTGGTACATGAGTTTTAACGAACTCTAACATATTTTGTGTTGTTTCTCCTGATACATACTTTAAAGCAACCTTACCGTTACGCTCAATGATACCAATAACGGTTTTCTTAGCCTTGTATGGCTTACCTTCATTGGTCAACGATTTATCATTTTGCGAACGTCTTTTTTTAAGGTGCTTGTTTTTTTCTTTACCACCAATATAAGTAGCATCAGTTTCAACCATTTTATTTTCCCCTAACATTTGAGGATCTTTTTCTTTTAGCATTTCTCTAATCCTGTGAAGTACGAACCATGCTGTTTTTTGTGTAATTCCTAAATCAATTGCAAGTTGCACAGAACTAATACCTTTTTTATGCTCTGTACACAACCATATTGCAGCAAACCAAATACGAAAAGGAATTTTAGAGTTTTCAAATATAGTCCCAACCTTAACTGTAAACTTTTTATGACACTCCTTACTTCTACATTTATAACCTCTATTAGTTTTATAAGGGTTAAAACTACCGCAATGAGGACATGCAGGTTCATTCCCCCAGCGTAGATTTTCGTAATATTCTACGCAAGTTGATTCCTCTTTAAAGTAATCTAGTAATTGTGGAAGTGACTTGAATTGCATTGTGTTTTATTTAGATACTCAAAGATACATTTTGTCCCATTAACTACCTAATATTATTATATAAAATATTGTTTTTTAACAAATTAGAAAAATTTAACTCTTATAATTTGGATCGAGTTTAAATTATATATACTTTTGTAAATGAAAGAAAGGGCTAACCGTGAAGCAGCCCCTCCTTCAATTATCTTTTAAAAAGCCATATCCTAATGAGAGACGGCACACTTTTTAAAATTTAATCTAGCTAATCCCTAATGATGGGAGTCGCATTTTTTTTGAAACAAGGGAATCAGTTTTTTATACTGACCCCCTAGATTTGTGGTTACCTTCTCCGTCTAACGGTTGTTGTAACTCTTACTCTTGTGGTAACCCTGACCCTTACAGGTCTTATTCTAATAACTCTCGCCATAATGCTGTAGTTTTTAGATTAATAAAACTGGATGAACCTCGAGCCATCCTACCGATTAAATAAAAGGACATACGCCAATATGTCCTTTTTTAATTTCTTATTTACTCTTCGTATTTATATAATATAGTCTCTACCATATTAGAAAAGGTTCTATTATCTTTCTCCGCTAACGTGTTTATTTTATCGATTACCTCTTGTCTTAACCTTACTGTTTTTGCTTTAAGATTGTCGCTCATAATATCTATTATTTAGAATCGTTCTAAACAAAGATAATGAATTATTCGGATCGAATCTATCCGAATATGTAAATAGTAATTAACAGTTTTTTAGCTGTCGCTGTTGAAATGTCTACTTACTAGCTATGTTTACTGGTGTTTTAAATTCTTTTGAAGTGTAAGTATTTTTGTGGTAAATAACCTACAATCGTTTACTTGTTTGTTTTATACGATTAACAGTATTTAAATTAAGGTGTTATCGACGAAATACATATAATTATTTTGTAGGAATTAAAAGAAAATTATATTTTTTCATCTACTTTGTCCCATAATGTATATAGATGCCATAATTTACGTGTAAAATATCAAATCCTATACAAAATTTAATTTTGCATAGGATTTGTAAATTTCACTTTCATAGAGTACTTAATATAGACTTTCCTTTCAATATAAACTTTTAAAATACACTTAAAATTCTTGTGCCAATGTATTCTTTTAGCTATTTGTATGTAAAAACTTCATATAGGTAAATGATTAGTCATGCGTCACATTAATTTTAACGAGCTTCCATTTTTTAAATTTTTAAGTTGGTTAATAAAAAATCCCTGTGAGCTATAAAACTATCAGGGATTTAAATTACTCTTAAACAAATTCTTAATTAATGACTCACTACTATTTTCTTTACTTCTTTTTTATTATCTCCAACCAATTCAAGCATGTAAAGGCCTTGTGGTAAATAATCTAAGTTTACACTAGTACCACTAAGTTTTTCAGAAAACACTTTTACCCCAGTCATATTATAAATATCTATCGTGTGATAATCTCCTAAATTCTGAAAATTTAGTTTTTTACTTACTGGATTAGGGTAAATGTTTAGTGATTTTTTTCTCAAAGTAGCTAGAGATGTTTTTAGTGGTGTACCTTTAGAGACTGGAACAAAAGTCCATTTTGCATAACTACCAATTTTTTTGGGACTACGCGTGCCATCCGCATTAAAAATCTTAGAAAACACTAGTTTTATAGCAGCACCATCAGTTCCTAAAACTGATTGTTTTTCATTTCCGCCAGCAAATATCTCATAGGTACCACCTACTTTAACTAGTGACCAAAATGGTTTTTCAGATGTAAAACTATATGTATTTGCTGCATAAGGAAAAATACTTTTATCCTTTCTTGAATTATTAAGTCCTTTATTTTTTAAATCATGTTCTGTATATGCATTACTTGTCTCTAAAAACCTTGAGGTGACCACATTTTCTATAAAATAAGTGTATGGTGGGTTCCAAGTGACTTTCCATTGTGTAGCAGGTCCTGCACCGTTCTGTGATATTACAGAATTTCCTGATGCAGCAAGTTTTGCTCCTGTTTTCTTGTTTACAATTTGATATATTCCATTTGCTATTGAAGGCTGAGGAAGATAAACCCTCTGTATAGACGAATTTCCTATATAATCTTTAATATTAAAATTATTTTTTCTGTTATCATACAAGCCTATCAATTTTAGCCCTTTATTTTTGAATTTTCTTGGGTCTTTTTTATCTCTTAATTCTAAACCTTTATTGCCTTTAATTGTCACATTTTTTGATGGAAATCTAGAAGACTTTGGTATTGGTTCCGATGCAAAAGTTTCATAAAATGCAAGATTTATAGAATGATCGTTATACGCATTAGCTTTAGTAAAATCATTATTTGTTATTGTAATATCTTCTACTGAGTATGAAGAGATAAAAAAGTTATAGTCATTTTTAATCGTATTATTATC